>JGI24021J15306_10008168_pt1 | contig 12853 bp, 10 predicted proteins | sample Ectturendosymbi1_FD_15306 | JGI IMG/M metagenome (IMG submission 15306) | reverse complement strand
TTCTTTCATTTCTTTGATGCCTTTCCAGAGTTGATTGAATTTTTCTTCTTTTGAACTCGAAGTTTTCCTTGTAGCCTCATTTATCATGTTTGGTTTCATTATATCCAATATCAATAGATCAATAATCAGCAGCAAATTGCAAGTTGTTTGATACAGTATTAAGTTAGGTTATTACACACACTACTATAACACTATCCCCTGTCTTATTCAAATAGAACAGTAGATGTTGATTAACGTGGGCAAAACCCAAATGTAAATGCGATTTTACAAATTGGTTTTGGGTAGCAAAAACACAACTTGCTCTGTAACTGGTAACAACGGCTGCCTATCAAGAAAAATTCACTTTAGTACGACGGCTGGTATGAGACTAAATCACCATGGGAGGTTTTAAAGTTCAATGTTTTCAACTTTTTGAACAAATCGAAAAAGACGACTGTGCCCCACCTTCCCCTACATTAAAAATGTCGCTATTTCAGATCAGACAATGCAGAGGTGAAGTAAAAAAACGGGGATGTGAAGCTCATATCGTTTAGGGGCGTGGAGCTTTTGCTAAAAAGACTAGTATGCTGCTGAAGGATCAAAACCTATTGCTTTCGTCGGAATCCTTTGAATTTTTTGAAAGCATGCAGTGAAGCCCAACAGAAAAGACATATATGACCCTTTTTATTTGGCTTAATAAAAGACAAGTCGCTACTATTGATTTTGAAAGTATGGCAGACTGGACCAAAACATTGTCCGCCCTGTCCCATTAAAAACTAATAGGTCAATATACAGTATAGCTTGTACTTTTCAGTTGTAGTGGTTTAGCTCTGTCTGGTCATGTGTGATATCAAATGCAAGGCCTCTCCTCTTTCCGCAGTGGTTACTACGCAGATGTTGCGACCGATGTGCGCAACGGTATAATTTGACCAGTTATTTTTAATGAAATGAGCAAAGTCAACCAATACAATCGCGCATCGGACGTCGCGTCCGACGATCACCTTCGGATTTTACGCCGATCAAAGCCATGTGTTTTGCGATTGGTCACCGGCGTTTCATTCGGCAGCTTGACAGCGGAATGTTCGGTTTGTTGGCGCAGTGCGTGGTTTCTTGTTGTTTTGTTATTCGGGGTTGTTCATATTCAGTTCATTAAAGCAAATAGTTTAATATTCTAAACAATAGTTTACAACAATTTATTCAACTGAATGAAGGAATATGGGCAGCAAATGCACAGCCTATTCGGTGCTGATCCTAAGTCTGAGTAAAGAATGGAAACATTGGTATCGTACATTTACGAACTTCCTTGAGTCGTTTCCTGCCGAGACTGCAATAATAGAGCAAGAGAAGTCTGGATACTTGGTTGCTTATATCAGTGAACGTTTGTATAGTTACGTGTTGCGCTTCGTACAACGATGCAATGAGAGCGAAAGCAGGACTATACGTGAAGCCGTGTAATGTTTTCTCTCGGCACCAGCTAATGACTTGCAAACAACAGACAAGTAGGCCTTGGGAGATTTTCTGGCTTAAGTTTGACAACGTCTATGAAACTGCGATTATAAAGTCGTCACAGCTGAGGTACATCGCAAGGATGCAATGCATGATGCATCCACAGCTGGCATATCCTCTATCTTCAATTTCTATTCGGTTAATATTCCTGGCAAGCACAGGCGAAGAATCCATGAAGCTTGATCCTATAATCAAAGTCAAGCTCGCTCTTTGGATATTGCTCACAAGAATTTGGCAAATTTTAACATGTCGCATACTTCCACTGCATTTGAAGATAGGCAATCAAACCTTAAGTGTGACAAAAGATTTGAATAACTCAGAAAGGTGCACTGCTGTGACTTCACTTGTAATTATAAGAATTCGACTGCTATTGATCCGTCGAAGAAGGGTAATCGCTGTGGCTTGTAGGAGCAACATCCAGCATCACAATGCCCGGACAAGAGAATCAAGTGTTTTAAGTTTGGTTACTTGGACATTACGCCAAAGAGTGCCTCTGACGTAATTAAGCTACTGACAATTCTACACCAAGTAGGGGAATATATCTGCTTTGACCAGCTCCACTTTTAAGTGTCTGTGCATCACACAGATTGAACATATCTGTAACGGTAAATGCCAATGCCGCCATCGACACTGATTCCAGTCAGTTTAAGTCATGTAAGAAAGCATTTTGCAGAAATAAATTAATTCTTCATTAATCCTGAGTGTAGTGGTGTAGGGCTAGCTGCAAAAGAAAGCATGTCCTGTAGTAGGGGATTCTGCACTGCACTCGTTTACATGAAGGAGAGGGAGTATCGTACTGCGAAACTCACGATTCTTGAAAACGTGATCACTGACGTGATTCTGGGAGATAAGACTTCATCGAGCAAAATGAGCTTGTCAAAATTAGCTTCCGATGGAATAAACCTCCACTGTCTCTTCGAGTGCAGAAAAGTGTTAGAGGAAATATTGCTCCAAGATTTTTCGAGCATTTCACAATTGATTGCACACCAGTAGCAACCACTTCCGGATGTCAACCTGCAGTAAATCCAAAATTTTTGAAAAGACGATCCAGAAGATCTTCATGATGGCCTCAGTGAGCCCAGCTTATCGCCTGGGAGAGATCAAGTTTTAGTGGATTCAAAGGCGAATCATCGAAAGAGGATATGCATCGATTACAGTGAAACTATCCATAAATTCACACTTTTGGATGGAGAGCCTTTTCCCAACGTGCAAGAGTTGTTGAATAAAATCGCTCATTATCGTCATCTTAGCACTTTGGATCTCAAAAGTGTTTATCATCAAATTGAAATTCCCGTTAAAGATGTCCCGTTACAGCTTTTAAAACCAATGGAAAACTGTAGGAAATCAAACGCGGCTCTGGTTTGGCTTAACAAATGTCGTTGCTTGATTCCAAAGAATCGTGGACGATATAATAGAAAGCAACAGGTGCCACGGTACATTTCCCTATCCGGATAACATCACTGTGTGTGGGAAAACCAAAAAGAAGCATGACGAGAACCTCGTGTATTTTCTTTTCGTGTTGCCTCCAAGTGCAACCTAACACCTAATGAACGAAAATGCACGTATTCTGTAGAGAGCATTAACTTGCAGTGAATCCGTATTAGCGAAGGAAATTTGAGTCTCGATCCTGACAGAGTGAAACCTCTGCTGGAAATGCTATTTCCGATAACAAACAAAAAGCAGCGTAGAGGAATCATTCTTTATGCATTTTACGCTCGTTGGAAGACTCTCAGTAGTGGTATTAGAAGTATTACGTTGGTATTTGTCAACCAATTTTAAACATCTTTAAAAAATTCTTGGATCGTGTGATAATCACCGCGTATGTGAGCGATGGTTCCCTTTCAATACATACCTGTTCACAACAGACCACTCGAAACAGACCACGTTTATAACAGCCCAGTTCATAACAGACCAGTTCATAACAGACCATGTTCATAAAAGACCTTTTCATAACGGACCTGTTCATGATCTCTGCCTGTGACATGAATCTTGAGTTGAAGCCAAATGATATCTCAAGTACAGAGATGGGACTTTGGCGAAGCGTTCACAGCGTGGTACTTCGCAACATAGAGCGCAGCTGTGAGCCTATGTGGGTCGTAAAACCGTGAATTCCGAGCCATTTCTTTCAATGTGGAGATTTGCCAGCAAGTATGATCAGAACAGCTTTTTTTTAAGGAAAATATTAGGTACCCGGTGTGGACCTGCAGAGACCCCATTTCTCTGATTCTAGGGACCCGATGATAATTTTCGCTGATTCTAGGTACCCGCTTTTCAATTCTAGGGACCCGAATCGGGTCCCTGAAACGCCTTAAAAAAACCCTGGATCAGAATACTCCAAGAATGATTGGCAAGGCGAGTCCTGTTGGGTACACCCTCTGGTGAGCGACATAAAAAACAGCCAAGAACCAAGTGGCGTGATTATATCTCCAACCCAGGGTTTGTCCAATCTTGGTGTGGAGCCAGAAAAACTGCTTGTGATTGCTGAAAATCGTGAGGCATTTCGAATGTTTTCAGGGTTGTTGCCCCTATGACCCTCCGAATGAAGAATCCACTGAGAAAGTCCACGAGTGGATTGTGTCTTTTTGTTTCCTTTTCCAGTCGACGTTTGTCTTTTGTTTTGCCTATTTTAAAATTAGTTACGAAACGCTCTTTTAATTTGATATTTTGGCTTGTGTGTCTTGCTTTGTGTAATGAAATTTTTTTTAGGTACTGTCATTATCAACACGTCAAATATCATGAACAACCTTGACCCAAAGTATTTTGACAATCCTGAGATCTTTGAACCCGAACGATGGCTGAACCAGAAACGAAGAAGCAAAGCTAAGTTCGCCATGGTTGGCTCATTTGGCAGAGGACCTTCGATGTGCCCGGGACGAAAGTTCGCCCTGCAAGAGATACACTGTCTTGTCATTGCACTGTTGAGAAAATACCGAATCGAATATCACCACAAACCGATGAAAATGACTTTTCGAATTTTGTCAGTGCCTTCGGAAAAAGCTCGTTTCAAATTTGTTGCTTTGTAAATAAGTAATTAACTAATGGTTTTTCTCGGGTTACGTCATGTGATTTGGTGTATTAGTCGCCAACCACGTATCAATTTAAACCTGAAGGCTTGAAGGTGCGAATAATTTGTACGCACATACATTTAGTCATTTGGTCAAGACAGAAAGTAACGGGTACCACAGGTCATCCATATTTTACAAGTTTTTCATACACGGAAAACAAGCAAGGTGTTTTCTTACAAAAACATTTCAGTTCACATCAGCAAAGATATCCGAGTTTACTGAAGAGTTCTGCCTAATGGAGAGTTCGTTACACAGCACTAGACAGTAAAGTCAAACCTTGTCGAAAATAAAATTTGCTTGCATTTTCCGGCTTTTCTCAGATTTTATTCATACAAATAAAACACCCCTCAAATGTTGACGTTATTTTTGCAACAAATATCACAAACGTTTACTCAGTTATGGCGATGAAATTTGTCTTGTTTTCTGTCTATAGCAATTAGCGAAATGAGCATGGAGGCAGCTAAAAGCAAGACAGATCGGAGTCACCCTGCTGTCTGTAGCAGCTCGTTTGTTGTATTACATCCTCTTATTAACGGCCGTTGTGTTGCTGCGTTTGTTTGGTCGTTGGTTCTGCAACGTATAAGTTGTTTTCCTGCTGCGGTCCTGTTGACACTTACACTATGCTTTGTGCGTGTTGCACAGCGTTTTTGCTTGATAGTTTGGTATGTTGTGGCATGCTTTAAATTGCTTGAAAAACAAACGTTTTTACTGAAATCCCGAGCGGTCAGTTCAAAGCAATTCATAACGACTTAGCCCAAGTTAATCTGACTTCGGACAAATAGTTGCTGTTTTGTGGATTGTAAGATGCGCTGCTATTGTATTTTAAAGTTTTCGCACTGTACATCGTTTGAGTTTTGTTGCGCCAGGCCATATTTGCATGACTGATATGCGCAATTATAGAAGCCATAGAGACAACAGTACAGTTCAGTGGACACAGACGATAACAACACAGGTAAGGAATTGGCTCACATCTCTTCTGTCCACTGTGTGCCAGCTATGAAGAAAACAGTGTCAATTTACAAGGTCTTCGTAAGACCCTGCTGTATGTTCGGAAGCTCTTGCAAGCGCGTTTAATACTGTATCTTTAAAAATTTACGTTTTGTGTATTTAGCTTTACAGATATACGTTTTATGTATACAAATACATGTTTTATATATACAAACATACGTTTTGTGTGTTTAGCTTTACAGATATAAGCTTTATGTATAAAAACACATATATACGTTTTGTGCATTCATCTTTATGGAAACTAAACGTGTGCTGAAAGTCAACTTCAACAACGAAACCTTACCTTTTTACACCGAACCCAAATATTTCGGAGTAACGTTGGACATGCCGCGCACGTATCGACGACATCGCGAATCACTTCCATCCAGCCTCGCAGGCATCCAACCTGCTGAGCTTCGTTGCAATGGAGCCACACTGTCTCTAGCACGCCGTGCCATGGAGCCTGGACATCAGCTCCATTCAGCGCTCACCTGTTCATCGAGCATGCCATTTGAAATAAATCGAATTATCCATTTGTACCCGCCACATATAGGGTTGCCAACTTTTTGAAACTGAAATAAAGAACAACAAAGATCAATATGTTCCAGTGTGTGAAAAGCAGTGAATGGGTAAATAAAGCGTCTTTCATTTCACAAATGGCAAGTTTAGGAGTTCTTATTGACAAAAGTTGAGCACTTCATGCTGTGGGTAGTTAACTTCACTTTCGAACACAAAATGGTCTAAACTCTAGATGGGTCACACACTGAGAATGAGCCAGCGAAAGTATTGAAAATGTTGGCTGCAGAAGCTTTTTTTGTTGATGTCATGTACAGAAACCTTTAAAATATGTCCATTATATGCTGTACGAACAAGTAGACTTTAATACCTTGTGGAATTTCTGTTAGATCATCATTATTTGAAAGATGTTTGATCAATTTGCTTGAGGCAATCGGCTAGTCTGTTTAGATATGAGAGAATAATTTTTCCAAGAATGTAACATACTCTCAATGCATGGTAGCAGAGACAACCACCTGGTAGATGTATGGTGAAGAATTTCAAGCAAGTCTGTATCTGCAAATGAATTAAATTCTTTGAGAGTTTCACGTCTGTTTGCTCACATTGAAATATGTCCAAAAATGCTTAGGCCGGCATTTTCTATGCTCACGTTCAGGTTTCTCAGAGCATATCTTGTAACATTATGTAAAGTTTAAACCTTGCAATTAGCCTTAACATCATCATTCAATCCAAGGATATTAGTGCGTATTCCTCCAAAATTGAAATTTGCGTTATCTGCACTTCATCAAAAACCTTTTTCGATCCAACTGAATATTCTCCATAGAATTTTTCAAACAGTTAAATATTCCATTCGCATTCTGACAATATCTGTTAAACAATATACTGTGCCAAGTTCCTTAATAAAATATTGAATATATTTTTATGATTTGATGCATCATTTTGAAGACCAAAGAAGAGAAGTTTGTGTTGTTTCACACTGTTGATAACTACTTCTCTAGGGCTTTTTTTGCCAAGAACATTCGTAACAAATGCCTCTGACTTGGTTCGGCTACAAGATAGTTTTGCATTCTGGTAAAGTTTTGAATTGAATTTCAAAGTACAATCAAGTGAAATGTATGAATGAACGTGTTTGATTGCATGATATATTTGAGCTATTTATGAAGCAATCACATAATCTGCATCATTAGCATTTACCCCAAATTTAACCAAAAGGGAACTAAAGCAAAATCTTTTGATTTCCGGTTGTGGCCATCTGAAATTCTATGTTGCTTTATTACAACACCTATGTATCCAATATTAAAGAAGGTTCAGTGTATGTATGTGCTAGGCACACCGGTTTAAGTATGTCTAAGTCTTTCACAGGGTTAACTTAATTTATGGAAAAGTTTGAAAATAAAGGACATACTCGTTCCTTTATCAATGTCAAATAGGCCAAGAACAAAAGAGGAAATTAAGGTACTGTCCTCTGAGATAAAGAACGGCTGGTAACCCTAGCCGCATAACTCATCAGCTCATCTCAGGACAATAACAGAAGTGTGGAGCGCTGGGCGGATCCAGGCCCATAGCCACGGGGGGACATTCAGGGGAAGTGTCCTCCATTTTTTGTCCCCTTCAAATTTTGTTGTGCCCAGAAAAAAAGATTTTTAGCATAGCCTACAACAAAAACAAAAATAAATCACCCCCTAAAAATGCATTTTGTCCCCCAAACCTCGAAACCTGACTACGGGCCTAGGCGGATCACCGATGGAATGCGGAGTGGTTGGACAACACTACGAGACGCCACACTTCCATCAACGACATCGGCACCCAATCTCCTGGAATGGCCCTGCAAAGCACAGTGTTGGTCCGGCTTAACCGCCTCCGCACAGGTGTCGGACGTTTCCGCTCCTGCTTACACAAATGGGGTATGGCCCCTTCTGCAGTTTGTGAATGTGGCCCAGAAGAACAAACCACTGACCATCTTGTTCTTCACTGTCCAATCTATCGACCTTCGACTTTGGTTGTGTTTTGTTCTTGTGTAACATCTGTGGTATCCTGTTCTGCTTGGCTTTGATTTGTTCTATCCTGAAATTGAGCTGCGACTTTATATCACGACAGATAACATCTAGCGCTCCATAAGCAGTGGTAGAGAACAACAACGTCAAGGTACCGTGGGACAGCGAGATCAGGACGGACAGACAGATACAAACTCGTAGACCACACGTAATAGTAACGGAAAAGCAGACGAAAGAAGTATTCATAATAGATTTAGCAATACCAAATGACACACATATAGTAGATAAGGAAAACGAGAAGATAAAAAAGTAGCAGGTCCTGCCTGAGGTTAGAAATGTAGAGAATGTGGAACATCAAAGCCAAGTACAGTAGTATCAATAGTAGTAAGAGCTCTCGAAGCAACCAGCAACAACCTGAAGAAACTCCTCGAAGAGATCCCTGGCAAAACAAGATTCCCCAACTAGCAAAGACAGAAATACTTGACAGTGACCACATCCTGCGCAAGGTGTGCGATCTGCCAAAGCCCGGCTAGGACTCAGAGGTCAGAGACAAACACATCAATACAAGAGTTGACTGAGAAAAAGAGATAATAACAATCCGATCAGTTGGCCTAGTGCAGGGGTTCTCAACCTTTCTCTGACCATGCACCTTTTCAGCATTTTGACAGATGAGCATCTACCCTAAAATTTCTTTCTATAGAGCGACTTTTTCCCACATATTTGATCAGGGCTAATCATAGATATATTTAACAATAAACTTATAATGATTTTTTAATGCAATATTCACTGTTATAATGCATTGTAGAGTTCAAAACACGCTCTCAACGTGTTGGGCCTTGTGACCTGTCTGATGAGCGTTCCAATCAACAATTGACAGAATAAAACCAAACGACTAGCCCTCGCATTTGCTCGGGTCGCACTTGCTCACGAAATGCACAAAAAGCACGTGATGCTTTTGGAAGCTCACAAAGCACTTGGAAACACTTCATGTCAGTAGTAGGGAACCTGGGATTAAGCGGTCCCGCACTTTTCTTTGTTTGTTTTTTATATTCACCGCTCAAAAATGCCCAGTTTATCAGTCAAGCGTATCATTGAAATGCCCCTACAGTTGATGACGTCACAAGCACTATTTCAGACCTTTGACCCCTGTTCCCTAGGTTCTCTTGTCTTCCCCAGGACTCCTCTGTCTGTCCTCAGTTTCCCCTCCCTGTTGAATTGTCAGTCTGTGTCGAGGTTTTGTCTTAAAGTCGAAACCTGCCAATGCCCATAAGCAAAGGTATTTTGTCGATCTGGAAGGATTATTTGTTTGTCATCAGAAGAAAGGGTGATTTTGTTGACTTGCTCTGTGAAAAGCTCATGCTTTTGATAGTGAATGATGTTATGGTTCGCAGTTGTGCTTTTTCACGCCTCAGTGACTCTCCCAACCTTTGCGTGCGAAGCCAAGGTATGTGGTTTTTCATTGTCAAAAGGCGTGACAGTTGAAGGCTGCCTGAGCTCACAACAGTGTTTTATTTCACCACAGAGTTTCGTGCAGTTGGTATCAGTTTGTAGAAGTTGTCAGGGACATGGTGATTATGTTGGCATGTTTCTAACTTAATTGTTTGAAATTTTGTGTTCGTTTCGGCATGGGCTAATAATGGTTCATGCTGCTTGTGTCTTAATTTGAAAAAGTGTATAACTAATATATTTTTTCTGTATTATGCATTCAGAGTTATTCTTGTTTAGTAACAGAAACTGAGTATTCATTAACCTGTTTTTTCAAATCTGAGCTCAAAAAGATCGCACAGAGCTTCTCTAGTTCAATGTTTTGGAAATTGCTGGACAATAGGTTTAAGACTGTGTAATCTTTGCTTCTATTTTAATGTATGGTTGTAGCATAATCGCTTTTCTTTTTTGTTTGTTATGGTTTGCCTTAAATTTTGATTGATATGCTGTTACATAATCAATGTTTTTGAAATTTTTCTTCAAGCCTGAAAATGGCTATGTCTTACTTCAGATTATGGAAGAATTTATCTATTTTGCTTTTTTAATTAATGCAATTAATTTGCAAGCAATTTGCAAAGATTTCTTTTACCTGTGAGCAAAAGAACCCCCCCTCACATGAAAAAAACTTTTCTTTACCCAATCACAATTTCGGTCTAGAAATCACATGCAAACCCCAAACCACACAATTCTCCAAACCAGGTAGTCGAATTCGACTGTTCCAAATCAGACTACCCCATACCACACAATTCTCCAAACCAGGTAAATTCGAACAGTCGAATTCGACTGTCCCAAATCAGACTAACCCATACCACACAATTCTCCAAACCACTGTCAACCGGGGCATGAGGCCTCTGTCCTTACACAAGAAAAGGCTAAAGGTTGGACCACTTGAGCTTTGTCCAAAGATGGCAGTTCATGCTATGATGGTTTGTGAAAAAAAGCAAACTTTCAAGATGTGATGCTCATTTTGTGACAAAGCACTTTCGTCAAAATATGTTTATAGCCTTGAAGACTATAAACATAATCTGATATCAATCATTGGCAGTTTTTTTAATATTCAACATGCAATTTTGCTCATTGCTCTGGAAAATCAAACTTTTATCGCTAATCACAACGGCGAAAGCTTTTGTGTTTGCAGCGAAGTTTGTTGAGAGCTGAGCCTTTATCTGAATGTCAGTCATAGAGTTTTTCAGTTTTTCGCTCTGTTTTGTCACATCAAAAACAAAATTGGGAACAATTCCTTGTAATCTGCTGGAGTAATGTTTGGAGAAGAAACCAACTCTTCAACATTGTAAAACTTTGTTTGGAATGCCGCAGCATCTCCATAAACCCTTGAAAATTTTTGCTGAGTAAAGTTCGTGTTGTTGTAATCAATCTCAGGATACCTTCGAGAGTTCAACATAACAGACATGTTGGTGAGATTACAGTGATCGAAAATTGATGGGTTGTGTTGTTGGTCTCCACATTTATCTGTCTGAAACGCCACGATTATCCAGCGAGGCTTCTCCGGGGCTGATTTCACCGACAATCGCCAGATGAAATTTCTCGTTTGTGGGACTAGGATCGAGTCGCATTGAATCATTCGGTAACCGACTGGGAGACTTGATTTCGAATCAATTGTTTTGTGGAGTTCAAGTTTTTCTTGCAAATTTAGAGTCACATGTGGCATACACCAAGACAGTTTTGTCAAAACAACCTTCCCATCATCAGGTTCTGCAATTGCTGGGGGATTGTTTTCAGGGCCTGCTGGCACCGCTCCAGTTTTGAAAATCGCGTCAGTATCACCTTTCCTCACAAGAGTGAGTTGATGTTTGAAACCGTAAACGAGTTTCTCATAATCATCACAGAATCCAAAAATGTGTTTCAGTGGAACTCTGAATGAAAATGTTCCGTTCGGGTCAGGCTTTTGAATCATATACTGTTATCGAACTCCAAAACCTACGTAATTTTTTGTATGAGCTGTTGTGCCAGCGTCTTTATACCACAACTGGTTGAGGCCTGTGCTTTTCTGAAAATCATCTGGAAATTTCAATAACCCAAGCATCGTTGTTGCTTGTCCAGGGTGAAACAGACTTTCAATCACTTGTCCTGAAAGTTGGTATTTTATGTTGCTGAACAGATGCATAACAGCATTGTCTGTTAGTGTGATGACATCATTATTGCCGTAAACAGCGTCGTCAGCGTTTTTCAACAACTTGCCATCAAAAATCAGATAACTTTCACTCGGATGTGTGAATATATCTTGCGTTTCAATATTTATCCTAATTTCCCCTGGTCTGTTCAGGTCAGTGCCAGTTATTGGCTCGTAACTGTGATATTCATATTTTTCGATCGATTGATCAATTTCAGGTTTTTCAGTAATGTTAAGCATATCCATTTATTATAGGCGTTTTTTTGTGTTCACTTTAAAAATGAGGTAGTCTATAATTCAATATCCTGTTGAAATATTTGAGTCCATCGATATTGTTTTTGAGATCTTCAAGCTTTTCAAAAACATCCTTGATTTGTTCATTTATTCAAACCTCTGACAAGGTCTTGAATCTTGATTGCGTGCTGCCCTGACCCAGCTATCAAGTTGTTCAAATTTGTTGTCACTGCCATTCCTTCTGTGGTGCAAGCGGAGGTGTTGAAGACACAAGTTTTCATAAAATTTGTTGTGATTTGGGAGTCAACTTGGAACTCGCTAAATCAATAGCTTTTTGTCCAGCCTTTTGCCCAGCACTTCGAGCAATGTTCAAAGCGGTGTCGACAACTTGCTTTTTGCTGATGAATCCTGACAAAAAGTCTTTGAGCTCTGAAAAAATCCCAGAGCCTCCGACTTGGTATTTTCGTTTATATCCTCTTCTTATAACTATCATTTATTTAATGTAAGCATTAAGCTTTTGTAAGCATCACGAGGCAAAATTTTTTGACTCAAAAGTTCATCACAAATGCTCACAATTTCGTTTCGAAGACCAGTGTTTCCTGCTTGTTTCGAAGCCATCAAAAGTTCGAGTCGTTGAAACAAGGCATTTGGGTCAGATGGGAGAAAGCCTTGTCCTGAAGCTCCAGGGTTTGATTTTGCTCGAATTATTTTGACTTCTTTCATTAGTCTTTTTAATTCTTTTTTGAATTCTTGCTTTTGAAATTCCACCTTTTGATATTGTTGTGCTTCAACACTTTCCCAAATATTGCTCATGATATTTTTCCATTCATTACTTGCGCTTGCTCGTGGGTAACGTATATCATCTGATCTTGACATTACATTAGTGGGAATTATTAATTTACTATAAGTTTTCAAGTCATCAGTAGTATAATTTTCTGGATTTTTCTTCGTCACAA
>JGI24021J15306_10008166_pt1 | contig 12854 bp, 9 predicted proteins | sample Ectturendosymbi1_FD_15306 | JGI IMG/M metagenome (IMG submission 15306) | reverse complement strand
ATACGCTTGCAAGTTTTAATCGTCGCAGAAGAATGAAAGCAGAAAGCAGGCAGATTCCTCAGAAGCTTGCCGCAAGGNTAAAGTTTGCTTACTGTCATTGTTACGTCGTGTCACAAAGCAAATATAGTGCCAGCCAGNTTGAGAGCAAATGGAAGCTTCNGTGACGCAATCCTCGAACTGTTGCATTCAGCTAGCTGTCAATATAATCGCGACTTGTATATCCGTTTGCTTTGTAAAAAATTTTTTATTGTTATTTTTCTGTCTTAAATAATAGAAGTGAAAGAAGGCTAGGTATAAAAAATAGGTCATTTGGCACTAGAAAGATTGCGGGAAGGCATATATTTTCCGTGTACATCACCTCTCCTGCGTTTTTATAATATTATTTTTATGGACTGCATGCAAAACATGTGATGAGCCCAAGTAACGCTGTTGAACTGGAGTCGCCCCTAGTTAGATCAATATTAGGTACGATAAAGTACATGTATTAGTGTGTTCAATTATTCAATCATTATTCATCCACAAACAAAAACTTATCTTAATAAATTACAGTATATTGCAGAACTTATAACATTTTGAAAATGGTTGGTCAAAACGAATATCTTGAAAACACTGCTGAATCCCTTCCAACACCACTGTATAAATATTTTAAACCCCTAACCAGAACTGAGGCATGCTGCAACAACTGCAAAAAGAAATTCAAATTTTCAACTAAATCAACTTTTAATTTGATCACGCATTTGTTTCTCTTCGTGCAAAATCTGCCATAAATTTGCCACTCCGTCTCTTCCCGGTTGATGACGTTTTCGGCTCTAAAATGTATAGCCCAAATGCTGCTATTCGAAATACCGAGCTCTCTTATAAACTCAGAGACCGAAAATCTGAGCTTTGGAACTCTCATGGTTTTGGTACATATTCTTTATTTTTTGTTGTTGGAGAATTAAAATATATATGTGCTAATTTGCAGTTCGCCACATCAGCATTGAAGTTGTAGCTGGATGGCAAATGTGCGTTTGAGCTGCGTTTTGATTTACTGTAAACACGACATTTGTGTACTTGTCTAATTCTTAGTTGTTTGTCGCGGGTTCGACTAACTGACAGTGAGGTCTGTTTGCTAAGTTTAGACTGCGCTGGTGAAATGTTGAATCTCGTTTCTGTTGTATTCCAGAAACTGCATTCGAAGATCAATCATTGTTGAAACGATGAACTGTTGTTGCTTTAATTGTGACAGCAAGTGTTTGCTGATATAATCAACCGTTGTGTAGCAACATCTGCAGGAAATAGACTGCAGCTCTGTGGATATATGGAATTCGTGAGGTGTCAAAATAAGCAAGAAATTGTTGGATACGCCGTGAAAAACTTGCTGTTCTCTAATGCTCGCAAAAGCCTGTTCTGGCACCACTTCTGGAATCATTCCAACATGTCTGCATGTATTATTTTTATATTCTCAAAAGAATTTGTAATTTAAACTTGTAATCACTTACAAGTGTGAAAGTTTATGTAATTTGATGTTTTTAGCACAGAATAATGGTAATTGGAATGTGATTCACAAATTTGAAGGCGTAATTGTAGGTGTAATTGAACTGAAATGATGTAATTGATTCAACTCTGTTATTGAGCATGCAATTGAGCAACCATGTAGACACACTATAAGCGTTTCAAGTGGTTAACGGGCTATATGCTTTATATATACGATATTCAATTTGGAAAGTTGCAAGTGCCGGAGAATGAAGTTTCACTGCCCAAATGGTGTGGCAGAGCGCATTTGCGCACCTCAGAGGGAGCAGTGGTTGCAGTCCATGTAGACTAGAAAGTACTCGACAACACGCCGTGTATTATGTAACGTGTTATTACGAAAACAAGGCACAACCTCCCATTAACTAATTATTGTTTGTTGTTGTGCATCAGCGTATTCATTGAAGCAATAAAGTCATTGTGTAGAATCAGTAGGGGCCAATGTTTACATCTATAGATTCTAATTTGAGTTCGGTTAATATTTTCTCGACTCTAATCTATCAAATTTTGGTACGCTTTGCAGAATCCTCTAAAACAAAGCACAAGTCAATATCTAGAACGTAGCTGAAATTTGAACAATGTGTGAAATTAAATAGGAAATAGAAAACGACTTATAAGAAACCATATTTGATTTGCAAAGATGCGAAACAGTCAATCAAACCCATAAAGTTTAAATATAAGGGTCTGCAACCTTTTGAGACTACGAGGCCACTTTAGCCGGTCGTGAACGCACATCAAGCCAGAAGAAACAAAGTTTACATAAATGGGCTCTTTTAGTTTATTGTGAGAGTTATACACGAAGTACATTGAAGGCATGCACGGATGTTTGGTTAGGTGACCGCTAGACATTTTAAGAAACCGCAACTATTTTATTTACAGAAATTACCGAGTGTGTTGCAAGCCGAGATTTCAGTATGTTTTGACAGTGATCGTGAAGTAGGTTTTACTGCATATTGAGAAATCATTGGAGAGATTTAATAGATCGTTTTGCTCCCTCAAAACACCGCAAGGTGCAATGGAGCATCCACTGCGCAGCTTGCCAAACAAACAGTACAGAATGCTGTTTTGGAGACCAGTCGTGTTAACGCTTGGCTGAACTCTTGTAGGCGTATCAGTTTACCTCGTTTGAAGCTCATGCGCAAGTCAGACAAAGGCCGGGCTGGGTACAAATGCGCTGCAACATACCTTCCGAACCTAACACTGCGAAAACCAGCCTCAACTCAAAACGTAAAGCTCACGACGTGTTGTTGACATATGGTACCGCGTTCTTGCGAAACAAGTATTGATATTTAGTACTTTTTTGGTTTCCAGTAGGTTGTTTTTTTGCGTTTTTTGGTTGTTTTCATTTTTTCAGCTAACATGGACATCCACATCCTTCAGTATTCACTATTGCTTTTTAACATTTCCTCCGAACGTTGGCTAGTGGCCCTCTACGGCAGCCAGTGGGCTCCCTTCAGCTACGTTTTGCCCCTTCCTCAAACCTCTAGTTACGCCGTTGCCAATGACCACGCAAAACCTGCGGCCGCCCGCGCAAGCTTTCGGAGGTTATTTTTATGAGTCGCTCTGGTATGCACGAATGGAGCAATAGTGACGTAACTTGATATGGTGCAGTTGGATAAGGAACAGAATCTCGGGATTGCATGAACGAGTGGTTCCCGAACTTGTTCGAACCGTTACCCAAATCAAGGCAGTGATTAGGTCTTATTACCCTCAATATTTCGCAGTCATCGCCCCTATACGGAACAACATTGTTGTTTTGGTTCCGCATTACCCCCGAAGAAACGCATATTGCCCCGGGGATAATTTAGCCCTAGTTTGGGAACCACTGGATAAATACAGAACTGTAAGTTCAACAGAGCCAAGGCAAAAAGATCGATAAAATACCTAAAAGGGACAGATTAGGCTGGATGACATACTCACTAGCTAGACTTCATCCGGCTTAAAAGCCAGAAGTTGTCGACCGCTGTCATAGCCGGTGTTCTTACAAATCTCATAATAATGCCTGACGGCAAAAAAACTTGACAGCTGTCAGAACTGCTATGATCCATCAACTGATCTTTGAAAATAACATGCAGTACGATGTTTTATATAATAAGCCAGTGTCCATATCCGTTTGTTTGAAATGCAACATACTAGTGGGAATTTTCATCTGTGCCCTTACGCGGGTTGAAAATACGTTTCTCGTGAAATTAATCAGTAACTACTGATACATTGTGGATATTTCCTTGGTGGCAATAAATGATGGGTGGGTGCTTTCATCAGATCTTGGCCTTATCGTACGAGATGCTCGCTGTTTACCCATTCCAGCGTTTGTTGACCAAAGTCATACTAGGCCGAAAAGAATTGACACAGGCTAGACTTTCAATACATGACAATGGAAAATCGATTAAGGATTCGAAAACAGTTGGTGTGCGCTTTAATCACAGCTCCGTGCTTTATCCAAGTGATTCAGGCTTTGCTATCGACTGCGCAAGGCAGACATTCCGTGACTAGGTCGGTAGGCCTACAGGGCCGAAAATGCTGCTGAAAGTGGTACATTATTGATTTTCCCTCTATTCTGTGAATACTGATAATGCTTTGAAAACCAGCAAGAAAGACGTGGATCGAAACAGATCTCACCTAGATTAGGAAAGCGGCCATTGGTTGCAGGGAACATCAGTGTTCCCGAACATTAAATAAGAGAAAACTATTTGATGAATGCTTCGAGTTTTTCACTTGTTTTGTCGTCAATTCATTTAAGGAGCTTTACAGACGTTATCAGCTGTGGGACAAGAAAATATTTCTTGATTTCTAGTATCGTGCTTTACTATTCCTATTTATGAGTCACAAAGCTGTCCTTTTGCTGCAGAGAAATAAACCAATGAATTTCTTAACGCAAAACAGCCCAAGGGCAAGTAGCCTCGCGAAGTTTTAGCACCGGTCAGAACTTCCTCTTTCGATCACTTCGCAGGATAAAAGCAATTGATGCCAGAAAAGGAATCGCGGCGACACAAAGGCGTACTAACCACAGATGGTTCATTATCCGAAGCGGGCGTTATCAGAAGAGAGCATATTTCGCATGTCAAGAGCTTTTCAGTTCCGCAAACCTGCGGCAGACGCAGGTTCGCGGGAAAGCCCTACGTCACAGATCATTTGGCAAACGCAATGTCGTCATGCCACAACGCGTTCGCTGTGATTCGCACAGTGGAACGTTCAAAACAACATCTCGAGACTTGAGGTGCACATTGGCGTCGGAAGGACTTTTTTTCCAGGGGGTCATTAGCGGATTTTTCCGGATGTAGCCACAAAGATTTTTCCAAAGGGGCCAAAAGTGGTGATTTTTCCCCGTCAAAACTAAGAAAGTAACCCCTTTTTTGCTAAGAATGTTACAGGAAATTGTCAAATTTCAAAATTCAGTGCTCCCTCCCCCCAACACTTCAGACGCCCATGAGTATACACTGCACCGATTGGTTGGTATACTTGCGTTACTTTTAGAAATTGAAACTTTAACAAACGCCATTAAGCCATTCACACATTGTGACCGTGCGTGGAAAAACCACATAAAATCGATGTTACGATATGAGGTAATGAAGACTTTGAAACTAGAGGAAACACGGAAATCTTATAAAATCGTATGAGAAACAAATAAACTTCCAATACTTTAAATTAAACTATTGGATGCGACGATTTGAGTAATATCGTTTGCACTTGTCTCTTTTCTGTATGTCATTCAAATTTTTTTCCTTTTATTTGTTTCTGTTGCTCGAGATGTGATTATATTTTATTAATCGTTCCGTATGTAAGACTTTGCTAAACACAAATTTAGCATTTACTCCCTTGTAATCGTAAAAAAGAACAACCATTTTTGACAGTGCTTCTAGTTAATCTGTAAGCTAAACTATGTTGTTAGGTAAATGCTCGTCCTGTTTTGGCAAAGTTACTTGTATGACCTAAAGTGTTTGTACTCCTGCAACACTAGCCTTTTATTGTCAGCTGTGCGGACAAACGCACAGAGAGTTTTCAATGCCTACCTAACAAGTATACATTTGATCCAAACTGTAAAGATGTCCTCGAAGATGGTTTTAACTATGAATGAGTTGCACAGGGTGTGTAGGCTGCAGCACAGCTCGTGTAAGAAAGGTAAAGATAGCATAGGGCTCAGTTTACTTCCATAAATTAGTTTTTCATTTCCTTCATTTCACGCTATCATTTCTGTTTATTTCCACCAATTTCCTAGTTTCAAAACAAAATTTCGATCCAAATTTCCTCACATTCTTTTTCTAGAAAAACAAAGGCATACGGTTAATTTGTTGTTACATTTTGCAACTGAGCTTTGCATGATCCCTGAAGTATTATAATCACAACACTTGATTTAACACGATAAACAATCTAACAAATGATATCATTCAGGTCTCCATGCAGGGTTTCAGAGCAGGTCTTTTTACAAATGCGGCGCAATAAACAACTAAAGGTGTGCCACATTCTTCGGCTCAAATTTTAGCATTGTGATTGATGTTACCATTTTGGGTTTGACTCAAACAATTTTTGGTGCCTTCGAGTGACGGTTAAGATGCAACTGTTCGTTTTGTTTACCCTGAAATCATTCGTTTATGACGTCAATTCGTAGTATTTCATTTACAAGAGAAAATGCCAGATGCTATGCCAGCTAAGAGCCAGGTCGTGTAAATATATCTTCGACCTGACTTAAACGTGCTTTATGACCGTGCACACCCATCCGCGTTATTGAAGGCTAAGGCGTTTCGTGATGTCGCAAGACAGCTGCCCCCGCGATCCTATCCAAAAAGCCAGTGAGGGTGTAAATAATAGAGTAATGTGAGATACTCGTTACTTATTCGCCGGGTTTTTGAAAAGTGTGAAGGAAAAAGCAATGCCTCCTTACGAAATGGAAGGTATTCTGAGTCTCGGTATAAAGCATTTATAAGTCATCTTGTGAATGGAGAAATTATCCACCATCAGTGTACTTACGCTTAAACGTTTGTTCGTTGTCAGATAGTATAGTGAAGTCAGGCAAACAATTATTTATGACCTTTTAAGAAAAGCAAAATCAGCAAATGTGGATACCGTATTTATGCGATTGTAAGCCGCGGCTTATAATGTCTTTTTCATCATTTAGTGCGGCTTACAATCGAGGACGGCTTGCAATCGAGCTTATATTTTTTACTTTGGCTTCTATTAAAGGTCTTGATGACCCTCAGTCTTTCGTTGGATTTGCTTTGTTGACCAAACTCTTATCACGTTCTCTTTCTTCAGCATCACGTGCACGCGTTTTCAGCATCTGCACACGTGATGCCATGTCACAGGATGGATTATGATGAACAGAAGGCAGTTGTAGTGGCGTGAGCGTCATTACTAGGGTTGCCAATTAAATGCGAAACGTGCCAGTGCGCGTAAGTATCTCAGGGCTTAAGTGACCGTTCAAGTGCGTCTTACAAACAAGGACGGCTTACAATTAAGGGCGGCTAACAATCGAATAAATACGATATTTTGAAGACATTGCGTTCTGAATTATTATAATAAATATCGATATTCACATACGGACCATGTGTCTGAACCTACAACAAATAAAAAATAAAACTTGGAAAACAGGTTTACTGCAGATATTAACTCTCATTAAATCTAAGGTAATACGTTATGTTCAAAAAATGGTTTGGGACCAAGAATTCCAAAAAAGAAATGAAAAAAAGGTAAAGCTACTCAGTTATGCAAACCAACTGACATGCGTTAAGAACATTTTGGAGACACGTGCTGAAATCATCAACTCACACACAGCCATTTGTCTCGTCAAACATGTACGGAAGCCGTCTTTGTAGCTTTTGGTCATGCGCGCATGAAAAAAGACCTAGGCTACTTCAAGTGCTGCGTGCAAATGTGCGTAGCCTTGGCGAGTTGGAAACAAACAGGGTATCAAGAGAACTGCCGCGGCCACATGCTTGCTGATGATAATTTCCCTGATTTCATGCCTCATCGAGAACAATGCCTGCTTTATGAGCCAAGCCATGATCCAAATGCCAACATTAGCACGGTCCAATGCCTGAGCATAGAAAACGTTTTTCGCCTTAGAATCTTCGTTTCGAAGGTAAAACTCTGGTGTCTACAGAACCCTACTGAGTTTGATTACTATGAAAGACTTTTTCGTATCCATTGAGCCGAAGTTTATCTCAGTGTGCTGTGTAAACAATAACAAATTTCCTTTTCCCTCTGTTCCATTTCGAAACTTGAATGTGGCTCTAGAAAGCTGAGAGCCTAGAACATGTTTTGCAACTGTGTTTACTCTTCGGCCAGTGGGTCGTTCCGGACTAGTGAGGACGATCCTTTTCTCCAAAAGAAAAACTTAAGCCAACTGGTATAAAATTCTAGCCAAGCGACACTTACCTATCCGAATGTCTTCAGTCATGGCTTCGATAAGAGGTAATAGTCATTGTTCATAAACGGGGAATATCGCAGATATTCTTTGTCAGAAAAGATGAGGTATTCACAGTACGGTTGCGGTATTTCCGAAAAGCAGCCCTGCTGTACAGTATTATTTTCACCTTTCGTAGGCGAGCTGTGCTGCAGCCAACACAGTTTCACAACTTCTCATAGATAAAGCTCACTAAAGTATGCCTGCATCTGAACTGTTGCAATTAAGTTGCCTCTGATAATGGCAACGGCAAGGAAAAGCTCTTTTTCAAATAAACTGTTTTGGTGCATTCGCATTGCTCATCATGTCACTTGAGCAACAAAAACATTGTTTTCCTCGATTTTGCGCTTGTTGTAACGTCGTTATTTCACAAATTATTTTTTCAAACTCGGTAGTTTTTATTTTTTTCCTATGTAAACTGTTTACATTGAACGAGAATATTATGTAGTATGCGTGGCTCGTGAAAAAGCATCCATTGAGGTCAGCATCCTGTGTCTTGAAGAAGTTCTAAATGCATGTAACTTTGTTGACTGTTGTTGTGAGGTTGTATAGCTACTGCGAAATATTGGGGAGGGAGAGGTATACATATGTTACATATATAAACATAAACCTTACCTTCCCCTATGTAGGAAGAGCTATGTACACTTCATTTTCTAACCCATGTCTGGATTTCATTGTGTGGTGACACATTTTGTTGGCTACATTCAAAAAGTAGCAACATACTGTACCAGCATTCTTTAATAAATAGTGAAGCAGGTACGGTATTTGATAAAAATTGAACCTTGCAGTGACTGATATCTGATGTTCGACATGCGGAAGATTAGACGTTTCCTCCTCAAGTGAGATAAAACTTTTGATTCCCTTTTGGCTTAAACTACATCCAACTGAAAGCAGTCAAGCCAAAAGATGCTTGTGGTCATTACAACTTTACCTGCGTTTATGGGAATTCTGTTCATATCACATCCAGGGCCGGATTTACCAATAGCCTACATACTGTATATACTTAAGCCTAGGGTTTCAAGGTCCAAGGAGGCCTCCAGCAAACTGTGGTGCGCATGGAGTCAACTGGCGGTGTCAAGCGAAATTTCTAGCATTGTTTGTCAGTTATTTTGCTTCTCAGACAAAAAGAATAAAGTTTGGTTGTAACTTTTTTGATGTGTGTTGTGCAAATTAAAACTTTTTGGTTAGATATCAGATAACCACAACAAGCTGCAGTACGGGAATAAGTAAAACCACTGAAAAATTTGGGACTTATTCTTAGACCTCAATTGTTTTTCTTTTTCTAACCCTAACCCAAACCATCAACCGACACACTTACCTAAATACTAAACCCTAAGCCCTTATCATCAGTAGTCTCACCGTATTTCATATGTAGAATATTACTCTGTGCATGCGCACATGGCGTGAAATCAGAAATTTCGCTTGACACCGGTATATGATCATTTAGGTAAAATTCGTCAAATTTTATGTCTTAATTATTCAAGAAATTTAGTTTTATTCACCTAAACAGATTCCGTGTTGATAACGCTAGGGTCTTACAACGTGTTCCCATGAACCTCAATATGACGTTTGGTCAAGCCGCATGCCAACTATTGTGTCGATATACTCAAAGCACGTTGGCTTCTTCCTGTATTTGCTGAATCGTAGCGATTGTTACGTGTAAATCAAGCGAAAGAACTTGTGGCTGTTCGTCTTTGAAATGCACCTGAGCAAAGCCTTAAAGATGTTCTGAAGATAAGAGCCATGTGTAGGGCTAGCAGCATTATCCTACAATAAAAACATATTTGCTTCTTCTGAGCAATAGTGCAGTTTTGTTAGCGTTTCGATTACGTAAAGCTCGTTTGGCATTTTTAGATGTGATTTTTTCCATTACAATTTTCTTTAGCAAAGTCAATCAGAAATCAGATTGTTATTGAGTACTTGCGCAAGTTTGTACTGTTCCCACACTAAGCAAACCAGAGATCTTAATGAGCTTGAATAGCAAGGAAAAGTCACTTTGCCAACCGGCAACCACAGAACTCTACCCCAAAGAGACAAAGAAAAGGATAACAGCAAGAAAATGACAAACGCGCGTTTGGTTCTGATGCCTTAGACTAGTGGTTTTTAGTTGATCCAACCACGTGGACTCTAATTTCTTAGCTTTATGGTCACTAACTGCTCAAGAGAAATTTTTTTTTCTAGATTCAAAAGAATGAATTAGAAATGAATTAAAGGTCGCAATGCTCCAGCTGTGGTTGCCCACACTAAGCATTTAGTGCATTAAAAGTGACATACTTAGACAAACACATTTTTAATAAGGCCAAGAAAAACCTTTTTAATTGTTTACTGGGCTCAATTGCGACTCACAGCACTTGATTCGAAAATTGTAGCTTTTTGTAAGTATTTCAATAATGACAGAGTAAGAGAAGTTTAAACCAGTCCCGTCGCCACGGGATTGGTGAGCTCAGCCCTTCCAGATTTAAATACGAAACACTATAAATCAATGGAGATTTTACCAAATTTTCAGAATGTCAAGTCCCCCTGCTCAAACGTACAAGCTCCTAGTGAAAACCTCCTGGCTACGGTTCTTGTTTAAACCTCACATCCTTTCGCGCGACGGTTTCGTTGCGTTCGATGCTCAGCAGTCTGAAAAAGTAACAAAGACGCGAATCGTGAACCTAGCAGTTGCAACAATTTGGGTGCGTTTTGCTTGACGTGTTTTGCTCGCATGTGTGAGATTTTTACAGCCTGGTAAGCGAGTCACAACATGGTCGTCACGTTCTGCTTTCACGTCTTCATGCCGCCACACATATGTGCAGTGTCAAATAAATTAAATCATTCACATATGGGCAGTGTGTTTGTTTTTTTGACCAAAGAGAAGAAAAAACAGATGTGAAACTTATAAAAAACATAGGCCGTGTGTTTTGTCAATTATTTAACCGTGACGGTTTCGGTTGGTTTGCCTCCAAAAATTAAAATCCTGTTCCCGCCAGTCAATAAGCCAAGCATAGTTTCAACAATTTAATGTCATCGACGCCTTTTGAGTCGAAGGCAGCAACAAGTCCAGTGGTCGTGGGGCACTCTAGTAATGATTTGCAGTTTTTTTGACAGTACATTTATAACGTCAATATCGTCATTTGCGGCTTTGCGTAAATTGATCAAAAGGCGTTTCCATTTTTCCTCGCAACAGTGGGAGAGGGGGCCTCACAAGTGGATCAGCCTAGGGCATCGCTTCAGGTAAATCCGGCCCTGGCCACTCCGCACATGCGCAGGCAACCCACGTGACGAGCGAACGCGTCGCTCCTCGAACAGCAGTGGCGCGTCACTTGCGAAGCGAAGTCAAGGACCTCCCGTGATAATAAAACAAACAAACTCTCTCGCGACAGTTTCGCGTGCGGCATTTCGTCGAAACAGGCCTTTTAAGGTTCGTAAGACGTTAAGCTTTCAGGGCAAATACGCCACCACATCGCGATATGAAACTTCGGCGCACGAAGCACAGTTGCCCGCTGAACAGTTGCATTCTCACTCAGAATGGTTGGACAACTCTTGCGTTGGCGTGTCTCCCTTAGTGTTTCAAATTCGGGGCAAAATTTTAAAACCGGGATTTCGGGTAGCTGATAAAAAAAACGGGAAAACCCGTTTTTTCGGGTTTTGAAATGAATGCGATATTGACCGATATAAACTCAGTGTCATTGTAAAATTGCTACTGTTGGCCCCTGCGCAATTTATTTGCGAATTATTAATTAAGTTAAGCACTGTTTTTATTAATGTTTGCAATACTGACGCATGACAATCAAAGCGCACTTTCATCATTCCGNCTGTTTCAGATTTTTGTGAAAAATAGTACAGCAGCTGAAAAANCCCTCTCTGCTTCNACTGACGTGGGCTGGATTGTANTAAAGGCAGTTTTTCAAGGTTATTTGACCTCTTCTTTGTAGCCTCAAAAGGACTCATTTCCTTCACAATTTATGATCGGATATCATTCTGTGCCGGAATAGTTCTGTGGTCGTTACTCTCATGGATAACATGGATTCTGTGCTGTGATTTCAAATGGTTGATTAAACCTAGAGTGCTTGAAACTCCTCGTTTTGTGAAACGGAGCACAAATTACACTTCGGTGTTTGTTTAGCCGTATTGCATAAGAAATGGCTCTAACCTTCTGATTTTCTTTGATTAATAACGTCTTTAAACTGAATGTGTATGATTAAAGATCTACAGTATTCAAGTCGCTTCTAAAGGAAATCCAAATATTTGGTAGAAAGTTATTGCAAACTGAAAAGGAACGAATCGGTTTTGCAAAGACACAGTTTGCATATAAACTAACACATAGCAGCTTATAAATGAACTAACTAGAACCTACGGCACAGCTTTGAAGAACTACCCACATGCAAGTTTTTTAATCAGGTTAGCGAAAAGACTATAGTTCCCGAGACAACTATTATGAGCAAAATGACATCATGATCCGTCTAATTAGGCCAATTGAACGATGTTATAAACGGAAGAAACAACGAACGTTCGGTGGTCAGCGATCAAAACCCGCACCTCGTGTCTCATGATAATAGTTGAACGTTCAAACGTGCTAATTTGGCCGTTACGTGCGAAACTTTTCAACTTCAGTGTTATCAGAATTAATAATATGTGAATGCAATAGCAATTCCAGGTTTATTAAAATATCCGGGTTTCGTGGTTGAAAAAAAACGGGCTTCGGTTTGTAGAAAATAGCCAAAAAAACGGGTTTGGGCTTCGGGAAAACCGGGGTTGGAAACACTAGTGTTGCTATACCAGGCAATAAAAACCTTTCAAATATCGTTAGCGCTCGATGCTACCACACAGGAAGGAAACGTTGACGCCAGCAGTCCAACTTACGGAGAGGCAGAGCCGGATTAAAGGGTAGGGGGGCCCGGGGCAATTTTTACCGGTGGGCCCCTATGACGTAATTCATGACGTCATCGTTTGTAAAAGT
>JGI24021J15306_10008165_pt1 | contig 12855 bp, 9 predicted proteins | sample Ectturendosymbi1_FD_15306 | JGI IMG/M metagenome (IMG submission 15306) | reverse complement strand
CTACTAGACTGGCCGATCCGTTTGAGCTCTTGAACAGCTCTCTAGTGCAATCGGTGGAGGAGCTAGGGCGTTGGTAAGGCAACCGAAAACTGCTGTTTTTTGGGTCGAAATCCAAGTACGAATATCACGTAGGCCGGCTCTCAACGTGTTAAAAATAATGTAGCAATTAATTTTTCTTTTTTTTGCAGAAGTTACATTTTAAAAAGCTTAATTACATTAGTAATTGTGGAAATTTTTGGTAAAATGTGGTGATATTCTTTGTGCATAATGGATAAGGCCCTTGTAAATGATCAAAATGTGATCAGTGATGGTTCTATGTTGGTTGACCCAAATGCTAATGCATCTGAGACTGATGAAGCACTTCTTGAATTTCTTCTTGGTTCTGAGAAGCATGTGGAACTTAAGCAGTATTTTCCTGCTACTCAAGACTTTACTGGTACTTGCAATTCTTTAGATTGCTTTTTGCCTTCCACTTTATCAGCAAAATTACAACCTACTCAGAGTTTACCATCATTTGTTTCTGAAAGAACAAGAGAGAATACTTTGATCCCAGCACATTCACTTGATCTTCCACCTGCATTTGTTTCAGTAGTTCCAAGTGTTGCATGTGCAGTTACAAATTCTGAAACGCCACCCTCGCCATCACTTTACTTTACTCAGTCACTGAGTAGCAATCCAAAGCCACATTTTGATGGTGTTTTTTGTGGATCAAGAATTAAAATGGATGCATATCCAGCTTCTGAGACCTATTCTATTCAGACACCTCTTAGTGCATCTAAAACAGCATCACTTTTCAACAACAACATAAAACGTAGTATTTCTGCAGAAACTAGCAGTATCTTTCCATGGTCGTTTCAATCAACAGCAAGCCAGCATATGCTGCCACAAGTAACTGCAGCTAGTGTTAGCACTGTGGAATACCAGTCGCATGAACAAAGCAGAAGCCAGAGTGAGTCTGGCATTATGCCATCAATTTTTTCTTCTATACCAAGAAATAGCAGTTTAGCAAATGCTCTTAATGACTTTGATAAAACATTTGAACAAGTTAAGCGCAGAAATGAAGAAATGAAGATGAATGAGCATCATTCTAACTTTGATGATTCTATAGAAAAGGGTTTGGTTATTCATTTTCCTGAATCTGTTGCTGTGCCCCAATTGCAAAGGAATGAGTTTGGGCCAAGCACTTCACAGTTGACTGGCTTGCCAGTTAGCCATCCTCATGCATCTTCTTTTCAGGCTCTTTTGCATGACACACTGTCATCTGAGTCAGAGTTACAAAAACATCTATCAGAAGTTGAAGAGGCTGGCTCCAGTGACTTTACTGATGGGACACATTCAGTTGAAAGACATTCATCACGTGGTGCATCTAATAGAAAAGTTGTTTCAGAAAAAGGCTTTGATTGCTTGTATGATTCAGCTGCTTTTGAACCTTTGCTGGAAAGTATGTTCAAAAGTGATCCAGCTTCACTTGTGACTACAAACAGTACCTCAGTTACTGGCGTTGTGAGCTCGAGCTATGCACCAGTTTTTGTATCATGCGTTGCAGAAAATAAGCCTTGCATAAAAAACTATGCAGAATGTAATGAGTTCATGGAATCAAGTGGTAATACTTCTAATGAAAGAAAAGTGCTTGATGATGATATGTGCAGTGCTTGTGGAGAGAGTGGTCATCCAAAGGATAACAAGTTTTCTTCAATATCATTGTGCATGAAGTGTGGTTGTGATTTAAATAATTCATTAAAAACTTCAGTACATCACAAAGCTGGTGACCACAACAAAAATACAAATATTCCAAGTAATAAACTTTCTGGAAATGTTTTAAATGAAACAAACGCCCAGTTGATTGCATTAAATCCACCAGCAAGATCTACCAGCAATACGTTAGCTCCTGCTACACCATTGTATATTTTAATTCAAGATCGTATTATTCCTTTGACAGTTGCTCAAGTGCACCAATCTGAGGAAAGCAACAGCAATCTTGCGTTAGTTTCACTAAATCAAACAAAAACCACAACTGATGTTTCCAATCCACACAATGCTATTTCAACTCCATTTGCTGCTGCAACTGGTTCTGTTATAAATGAAAATGTAAAGGCACAAAAAAATTTGATAAAAATAGCACCTTTGCCAGTGATAACTGCACAACCAGGAACCTGCATTATGATAGCAGGCATTGCACCTGGAGCAGCTTGCAGTTCTGGAAACACTACTGTTCAAACTAAAATGACTAAATCTGCAGATGATGTTTCAAGGACTCACATTTGCTCATATCCTGGTTGTAAGAAAAGCTACACAAAAAGCTCACATTTAAAAGCACATGTAAGGTATGTCTGCTGTGTTATCGAAATAGAAAACTTTTAATTTGTTATTATTTACAAGCTATTATAAATTGACTTTACCACATTTTAAATAGTTATTAAGTTGAAATAAGCAACACAGATTTTTGCTGCTGAATTTAGGATATGTCTATTGTCAGTTTCGTTGAGTGCAATCAGATGTTTCACTTCAATATTCCAAACTTCTATGGGTTATTTGTTGCTTGGTATAATATCATCAGCTTGTTATAAGCATTTGGACTTACAAAGATTAAAAAATTTGGCCTGTTTGTTTATGACTAGCAAAACAACTAAAAATAAATTGGCAACCTTCCTTAACAGCTGTTGTTCAGTTTGTTGATTATGCATATGATGGGCTCTGTAAGAGATCTGAATGTTGAAAATGAAGCAGTCTGTTTGTAGAAAGTAAAAAATTCCACAGCAGATGTGTTATCACTCTGAAATACATGATAAATAATTAGGTAGTCATGCAAAAAATGATAACTATCATCAGGCAAGTATCAGGTTCATTATGGTCTTGGCAATAAGAATGACTTCACTAAAGGCATTGTATAACTAAATTCAGATAACAATCTGATCTATAGTGCAACAGAACATCATCAATCATTTGTCCAAATAGATTCTATATACAGAAAGTAAAAATAAGTGAACTTGAACAAGTTTTCTTTATGATGGAAGAATCTAAAAAAGGCGCTCTTTGGAGCGACTCTCTTTGGAGTGCTTTTTTTCCATTCAGTGAAGTTTAAACAGTGGATATTTTTCACGTAAGTGGGCATTGATTAGTATCGTTACTATTGAGAGCAAGCTAAGTTGGTACTTCGTGCAATACTTCATCAAGGTTATGTATACAGTGGATATAAAAAGACGCATAGAAATTTGAATATTCAAACTAATATCCACATTAAGCAGAAACATTCAACAAACTAAATACAAATATTTGTAAGGCTTCAAGGACTCACACTGAAATACAAGTCATACATATAAAGTTCAAATCTGTTTCAGATATTTCTTTGATCAGTAAGTACTAATAATCAATTCAACAAAATTTTAGTGCATTTGTGACCTGTAGACTGAAACAGCTAATGTAAAATGAATGTGAGAAATTATTTTTTGTTCTTCACATAACAGGTACAAAAGATACATGTATCTATCAATTTGTTTCACCACAATGCTGTGTAGAAGTATATCATGCAAGCAATCACCTGTGTTAATGAAGAAAAGTTAATAATTCCAGCAACTAACTTGCAGTAATGTGGTTTGTACTGCATTTCCTGTGAATAAGATAAGCGTTTGTGCATCACTTTGAGGTGAAATTTATCAATTTTCCCCCAAAAAGTTAATTTTCATTCCAACGTGGTGCATCAGAAAATGCTGTTCTTTCTGCTGCTCAGGTTGTTTTATAGAAGTTGCCACCTGGTTTAATTTCAAACAATGAAAGTGTTTTTTCTGGTGATATGTTTTATTTTGTTTAAATGCTAATAGAGTGGAAGTGACTAAACCAAAACTAAAATGACGAATGACTCCACAAAGCCATTTCCTTCATATCACCAGAAGAAAGATCCCTGTTGTTGGATAATAATGCATCAGGTGATATTTTCAAAGCAGTCACCTACAACCCTCTCCAGAGAAAATGCTGGTATGAAAATATGGAGGAAAGATATATTTTCATGCAGCATACTGCTAACATCATTTTCCCCAGGTGTGCAAATTTATGCAGTTGCAACAAATCGATTTCTAACTTTGGCTTATTTTAGAATTGTCCTGAAAAATCATGCAGATCATGCTTTCAGGGAAAACAGTACTTTGGAACATGCTGTTTGAAACAGTTATGAAAAATGAAAAATTCTTAGGTCTGCCAATTGCAGAGAATTAAAAGTAGATATGTGGTAGAGAGACAATATGGTTAAGAACAATGACTGTTAAATTTGTGCAGGAGGCATACTGGTGAAAAACCGTTTGTTTGCAAATGGCCTGATTGTGGCTGGAAGTTCTCACGTTCTGATGAACTTGCTCGACACAAAAGGTCGCATGAAGGCATCAAGCCCTATCGGTGCCTAGTTTGTGAAAAGAAGTTTTCCAGATCAGACCATCTTTCCAAACATGTCAAGATCCACAAGTAAGTTTGTTGTAAAGCGTTACTTGCAGTAAGTTTATACGGAATTTACAAATTGAACCCTCTTGTTGGCGAATTTTTTTGCTTGGTGTTTTTGCAGAGTTCACTCCAAGTAACTAGTTTTCATAGTAGTTTTCATAGTTAGGCAGCAGTTTTTAAGACACACACTTAGGGTTACAGAGTCAGAGGTAAAATGTCCAACTCTTTAATATAACCTGAATGAAGTTCAGCTGTCAACAATTTTGTAGCAGCTAGCAATCAATGGAAGTCATGGTACACAGCAAGAATTCTCTGTTTCAATGAAAGTATCAAATTGTAGCATTTCAACAGGCACGATGTAAAAAATGGAGTGCTTTGTAAAAAATGATTCAATTGGACTTCTGGAGTCAGAGTTGGATAAAATAATCCTACCCTGACTCGTAGTGTTCTTTGGAATCCGACTCCACCCAAAAAACTCTAATTCCTTGTGACTCCAACACCGACTCTGCAACCCTGCAAACACTGCATAGTTTTTAAAAAATCACAGAATTTTTTTCAAAGTACGTGAATGACACCTTGAGATATGTACTCAATAAGCAAAATATTTGTGCTATCCCAGCCACACTATCGCCAGGAATCATTTAAAATCCTATCAACACACTGCAAAAATAGTACCCTCCACCTTTCGAAAGTTAATCCTCTGACATCCGTACATTGTATAATTCGCTTCACTCACAGTCCATTGAACATCAATAAAAATCTTATCATATCTGCATTTTCAGGGATATCGAAACTGATTTCAACGTATATTTTACTGTAACTTTGGTGATGCCACATGATACTCTGTAGCAAGGTCTGTAATATTTTAACCTATAACAAATCAGCTGAACACTGATTGTTTGAGTAACATTGAGTTGCTGCATCTATTCCTATTTGGTATGTCTATTACACCAGTACAAATCTCGATGGCTGTCTTTTGCGCTATAGATGAGTTCCTCAAATCTTGCAGTAGATTTTGACTGCATCCTTGTAAATATTATGAGTCATTTATGTATGATTTCTATTTTGCTTATATTAGCTCGTAGTGACATGACAAGATTGCATTAATCAGGCTAGCAGGTGTTGCAAAATTGTCACTCAATAAATAAATTTAAAAAATATTTGTTGGGGTGGGGGGGTGAAAGCACACCCCCAAAAGTTTTGATTTGTCAAATATTTGGGCAGAACTTCACTAAGTTCGTACAAGGAAGTTTTGACCTTCTTTAACAACATTAATGAATTGTACTTCCTTCTTATTGAGTGTATAAACAAAAGTTTGTGTCGTAGAAAATACATTAAATATACATAAAATCAGCAGATTTTTCTAGTAACTTGGTGTTTTAGTTTGCGAGAGATGATAACCATTTGACTTATTTGAAAGTTTTGGCAAAAGAAGGCATTTCATTTATGTGCTTTATTAATTGTATGCTTGGGGAATCAAGTATACTGCAGGGTGCCTACTTCGGAGTTCATATTAGCAGAGCCCATGTCAAGCAAGTACAGAAAAGATTTTGCTTTTTATTTTAATTGCAGTGTTTGGATGAACACATTTTGCCATACGGCTTGTTGCATATATGTGCAGTTGAACAGACAATGTTGTGAGACTTGCAGCATGGTCATAATATGAATAATATAGTACATGCCACCTATATCACGGGTTGTCTTTAGAGAAGGAAGAAGCTTTGGGCCTACCTCAGCTATGTCTGAGGTTCCTTCTTACAGCAACAGCTGGAATGTGAATGGAATAGCTCAGAATTGTGAGGCAGATGCTCAAGAGTACTGAGCCAGCTAGCTTTTGGCAATGTTGTTGCACAGCCTAGCATACTTTTTCTCACTTTGGTTATTAAGAATCAAATTTTATCTTTTCCAGTCTATGGCAGCATGGTACAGGAAATTATAATGTACCAACAGCTACAGAAAATCTGTAGGCAGAAAGTTGTTGCAAAACGATTGTTGAGCGATTTTAGGGAAATTTGGGTGAAATATCCTATGCACCCCCAAAAGATTGCCCGCTTCTATATCTGTGTGAAAGCAACTGCAGTGAAGTTGCATAGATCGTTGACCATGCTTGCAAAGCGCTACCTGAATGTTGTGCCTGCAAAGTTTTTTAGAATGGACACGCATTCTAGTTATGGAGCTTATTTTAACTGTGTTTGCATGGCACAGCAGCCTTCCCAGCCTTTGTGACAGCTAGAAGTCCAGCTGCAGTTGTTGCGATCGGTGCAACACAGTGATGGTATTTTCTTCTCCAAATGTATCTCCTGTGTGTCTGGTGGTGTGATAGTGACTGGGTTTAAAAAGTGTTTGAAATACTCTCTCCATCTGCCAAGGGTGCCTATCTCATTGCTGAGTAAGACACCATTTTGGTGTTTGATGGATCTAGCAGTACGAGATCTTCAGCCGCAGAGACGCCGGATGGTTTGCCAGAACACTTTGTTGGTTTGCCAGTGATTAAAATCCAGTTAATGCCCGCCATTCTCCCAAGATTACATTTTGGGCTTTTTAGCCATGAGTGTTGCAGACTTTGTGTTTCAGTGTACCGCGAATGCAATGAGGAGTTGGCTTCGGTCTTAAGCCAGGCCTTCTGGCTATTTTCTTTGCTTGAATTGTTGAATAGCATCTATCATCACATGTTTCCACCAAAGGATTAACTTTTTTGCCAATATTCGCTATACTCATCAGTTTCTGTCCATCTGCCCAAGCAGCAGATATGCTACAGCTGCCACTCCGCTCACACGTCCATTGTGCACTCCGGGAGTTCTCGGAACAAGGACGATACGCTGTCTGCAAAGTCTTTCTTACATCTTTGTCCGCCAGGGACTCCGACTTCATTCGGCAGGATCTCCTGGTCCTGCACGTTTGTGTAGTCCCGGGCGGCTTTTCCAGATGCAAGTTGCAGACCAGCAGGTGGTGATCGGTCGACAGTTCTGCACCCCTTTTGACACCAACGTCCAACACTGAACGGAACAAGTCAGTTGAAACTATGCAAAAATCAATGACTGACCGTTGACCCAAGGAATCTCTGCAGCAGGTGTCCACCGCTATCATTAATGTCAGCATCACCATGTCGGCCAATCACACCCTTCCATACACCGGCGTCGTTCCCAACATGAGCACTGGAGTCTCCCAAAAATATCGTAGATTCGTTACTTTTAAATCATTCTCAGGGCATCGCTAATTTCTTCCATGAATTTCAGGCACAGTGCACTTGAGTTTGGACCGTATGCTTATATCAAACACTGGGAGCGGCCTAACAGCTTCAACCTCAGCATGCACACCCTTCCTCCCAGTGGGATCCATTCATCAACACAACTTGCCAGCTGAGGACTTACAAGTATATCCACTTCAGCCTGGGCAAGCTGTGCTGGCTCAACGCCGGAGTAGAAGAGTTTCCACCCATCGTCCAACTCAAACAGTGTTAGAACCACGACACTTAGTCGAAGAGATGCCAACAACATCCGGGGAATATCGTTTGGCTTCTTCGACCAGTTCGTTCTCTTTTCCTCTGAGTGAAGTGATGTTCCAGTTTCCAATCACCAGCTTATGGCGAGATTGTCATTTGCACGTGGTCCTCAAGTCCCCCAGAGTAGAAGCACTCCGCGCTGTCCCCGTTCACCTCCCCGGATGCGTAGTGGGCGCAAGGTGGGGCTTCCATTTGTGGATGCCGTATTTATTCGACTGTAAGCCGCACTTGAACATAGATTGCCTGAGCATCTGAGATAATTTCGCGTACCAGCACGTTTTGCGTTTAACACATTTTTCCAGAGGGGAGCGAAAAATTTTCCAAGGGGGAAGCCCCCTAGTTACGGTCCTGCTGGTAATTATGTTTACACCACTACAGCTGCCTTCAGTTCATTATAATCCCTCCTGCGACGAATACTCACGTGATGCTGAATAGAAAGAGAATGCGAAAAGATAATTTGGCGACAAAACGTAGCCAGGGAGGGGCTGAGCGTTGTCTAGACCTTTCGATGAGGTAAAGAAAAAAATGTAAACCGCCCTTGATTGTAAGTCGCACAAAATGATGAATAAAAATATTATAAGCCGCGGCTTACAATCGAATAGATACGGCAGCTGATGGGGGAGAGTGCCGCAAACTTTCTGAACGGGCACCTCTGCCTAATGCCCGAGCGCGGTCCTTGAGTATAAAACAAGTCAAAGTCATTTCGTGATCAGCCTGTAGTCGGGTTTGAATCCGCCCAAGCTTCCAAGAAATGCCACACCACAGTTACAATCTGTAGCGATAAGTTCATTTTCGGTCATTGACCGATTTTTTTTTAATGACTGAAAAAAATGAAGTCTATTCGGTCACAGTGTCTGACATTATCGACAAGTGGATACTGTCACGGCGTGTTTTAATACTATTATGCTAGAAACGTGTCAGTGGGAAAAAACGGCTGTGCCGACATCACTGCTGCACTGCCCCCAACTGTACATCACCGATTACTTAGCAGCAACCAGTTGCAGTAGAGTACGGCCACAATGTATTGTGGATTTTGAATTCTGGACCACCTCACGAGTAAGGCCGCTGAAAGACCCAATAAAGCCACATTGTGAAGCGTGACTCAGCAAACAACGCCACAATCGACAAAAACCGTAAGTACAGTAATCTCCCAGTTAAGTTTGCACAAACAGCTCATATTCAAGTTGCGAACTTAACCGGGAGATTACTGTAGTCACAACGAAATGAGTGATGCAAAGCCAGTAACTGATTCTGTTTGGGCGTTGGCCTGGTAGTGAAAGACGTGAGGAAACAGGAGATAAAATCAACGTGAATAGAACATCGCTCTGTGATCACCGAGAGATCTGGTCTGGTCACAGTTGCCTTGATGTAGCATCACGTCGACTTTGCTTTGATACATGCGACGTGGGGCGATTTTTCAATCTAAAATTTTAGCCAGTGAAATGTAGGAAGTTGGTCAATAAAATTTTTTTACGACGGGAGTAAGTTTGAATTTTTTCATATCGTGGACATGATCTCTGCATCGATGGCATGGCTAGTAATTCGTACTTTGTATTTCAAACTTCTTTTCCTGCTATCGTCAGTGTTTTGCAGCACAATTTTTTCAAATATTTGAACGTCTTTTTTCCATTATTTATAAACGCTTTCTGTGGCTCGTTCCGTTCCATGTCATATCCTCAGTTCTTTTATCTCACATTCAAACCACAGGTCGCAGTCTCGTGCTGCTGGTGAAGGACGCGTAGATTTTTGTCTTTTTACAACTCGTTTTTTTGAAAGGTTTTACAACAACTCCCCAGTAGCAGGTCCGCGGTAATTTTCATTTCGTACAAAAATCACTTTAGCCGCCTGCTTTAGGAATTTGTTGTTTACATCCGCATTAAAGTTGCTCCGAAAACATGATGAACCTTTCTTGTCTTAATTTTTGTCAAATATGCACGTTGTTGGTAATATGGTAATATTTGCATTTAAAATGAATATGCTGTCTTGAACAGAGTGTTTGTGTACAGCCTTCAAACTTAAAGTACATTGTTAAATGTTTCACGTTAATTTTGTGAACAACATCGTTCCTTCTCAGAAACAAAAGCAAATCCCGCAACGAAAAGATCGCAGCGGTTCAAAACCCCCTGAAGACGACGCTGAAACAGTTTGCCACCGTTCTTCCCACGTCGCCAGTATTCATGACGTCATTACCTGTTGCAAACCCCTCTACCAATGCATGTCCTTCGTCATTGGCGCTCAACACGCCTTCAGCCTCAGCCGGCAGCAGAACTTAAAATCATTGGAACCCGTTGTTTTTCATTTGTGAAGTTTGCAATGTTACGTTGGTCCCACGTAAACCCTGCACTTTACCTCATGTTTATTCATAAACACAGGTAAAGCCATTTTTTATTTTTCAAGAAGGGGTCCAATGCCGTTTCAAAACTTTTTGTACACATTTTAAGTCAATAAAGCCGTTTTGCTTTTATGCAGTTTGCGCATCGCTATAGTGTGCGCACTCTTCGCATGCTTCGGCACTTACATGTATTACGTTATTGTTAAAGTCATCGATGTGTGATTGCGTCACTTGCACTTTGTCAGCTTTCTGCTTCCGGTCAAATTGCGTGGTAATCATGCGTCAGCAGATTTGCGACTTCTATCGTGATCACAGTTTCGGACAACGAAAAACTACGAAGGTACTTACAATCTCGCCTATTTCTAAAGCTTGTGTCGAATAAACTTGTAAAATCTTTTGTTTTGAAATTCTACTCCCCTTCTTTTCTTTCGCCACGAAAATAGAGTTTTATTTTTGTTTGATTTGTAGCGCATTGTTTCGTGTTGCAGCGCATTGTTTCGTGTAGCAGCGCATTGTTTCGTGTCGCAGCGCATTGTTTCGCGTCGGGTTTCTCGCCATAAAAGCTCAATGATGAACGTAAGAAGTGACGTGGGTGGTCGCGTAGCGGACCAACGTGATGATGTCACGAGATCAATGACATCACCAGGTGGGATAGGAATAGTGCACATTGAAGGTGGTCGGCACTTGCTGGGTTGACGAATGCTGCGACCGCTTCGCAAATGTGTCAATTCACTAACGATCGATTATTATTTCCGAACATAACCTTTTTGAGTTCAAACCCCTTCTCATTGGCCACAGCCGTAGTGTCGTTACCGGCGCATTCTTAACCTTGTTTTAATTTTGTATCAAGTGTTTTCTTTCGTTGGTTTCGGTAAATCTTGATCATTTTTTACATGTTTTTGAGGCTCGTTCCATGAGATATGCCACAATTTCAAAGTTATCCACACCTACTGTTACGCAAAAAAGATTTGCGCTGTGCCCACAAGTTAAACAAATAGTGCGCTTTGATAGTTGCGGGGAAAGCGATGACCGAACTACGGTAAGCTTATCAACTACACCAGCCATATCCAAAGTAGTCCGTTCGCCACAGGGGGCTCTGGTAGGCTTAGCTCCCCCAAACAAAGCTCCAAGCCTACCCCCAAATTAAAATATGAAACACTATAAATAAGTAGTTTTTGTCAAATTTTAAAATGTCAACCCCCCCATATTGAAGACTTTCTGGCGACGGTTCCGCCCCAAACTACAGCCCGCAAAGGCACTTTATCAATTGTGAAAAAATAAAAATTTTCACGAATTTTTTTTTTATTTCTTCAAATGTAACATATCCCAAGCAATGGCATTACCATAGGCGGATCCAAGATTTTTTTTGGGGGGAGCTCAAGGACGACTTCATCTGGATGTGTATTGACTGCATAGCAGTGAAGATCCAACTACTCAGGTAACTTTTTTTAACAAACACGGTTAATAACCGTACAAATTTTGGCTAAATCACATGCTCACCATTACGCAGGCTTACTGGGACGTTTCCGGAGCAGAAGCGGCCTTCAAAAAAATTCAGGAATTATTCTCACCTTAAAAAAAGTGACTTGCTGACTGTTGGAAAAGTTTTATCATTAGCAAAACAAACACTGGTTTACGCTGAAAAAACACGTGGGGCAGGATCAGAAGTGACACAAAAACTACACGAAGAAACTTGAAATGCCGTCAGTAACCTTTGTTGTCTGTCTGTGCAAGCTCTATGCGGTAGGCCTAATATTGCGTTCGAAAATTGCAGATGTTCATGGAATAGAAGTTCATGACGTTTGGACTTCAAAATTTGTTTATTTATAGAAAATTTTCCGATTTTTGTTACATAACACCAGAGACGTAACGTAGGAGGCACAGTTTCTCGGGCGCCGAATCACTGCGGGAGGGCTATTAGTTACGGCAATGTCATAAGCACTTTTTTCAGAACAGTACATTTGCTTCCGAAAGACCTCAGGTTCAAACATGGGGGAGCCAAACTTATATCCCCAGGCGCATCTAACCTCGTCGTTACGCCCCTGCACTTCACGATTGTCAAGCCAAAATGATTAAATTTATTTGCAAAAATACCTACCCATCGGTGGCAAGCTATCAATCACAAGCTATTTAAAACAAAATGCTGCTGATTATCGAAGTCATATGACCATAGAAAACAACTCGAAGGTCGAAAAAAAGGTATATTATTTCGAAAACAGCACAACTTTCACTCTCCGCCAAAAAACGCTTGCGTACGCGTAGAGACGAACATACCAAAAAAAACTCGAAAGCAATAATTATGCTGGCACTTTGCCCTGGAAGGTGTTTATTGCATCACAAGGGCATTGAAAATGATCAGACAATATTGGGAAACGTGAAGTTTGCAGTGAGCCAATGACCAAATTCTCATTCATTCAATTTTTTGTACGAAATACGACTATATGGCGGTAATGCAATTTTAGAAATGCTGTACAGTAGGTTGAAAAAAAAATTTATTAGAGACAGCAGAGTGTTGGTCGATAAAAAAGAATCTGATTTCGTGCTGAGCTGAACTTTTGTCTAAAAATTGTTGCTGGCAGGCAGGGGTGTATTG
>JGI24021J15306_10008164_pt1 | contig 12855 bp, 8 predicted proteins | sample Ectturendosymbi1_FD_15306 | JGI IMG/M metagenome (IMG submission 15306) | reverse complement strand
TTTTCTTAGTTTCGAGTGGTGAAAATGTAATTTTGCCACTTTTGGCCGCCCCTGCAAAAATATTTTTGGCCCACCCCTAGAAAATCCACTATTGGCCTCTTCCTGGAAAAAATCCCTCCGGCGCCCATGTTTAGGGGTACACGCTCATCTATCGACATGCTGAAGGGGTACACGGACGGGGAAAGTTTGGGAACCCCTGGTCTAGCTGTACAGGACCTGATAGCCTATTTCTTCGTGATTAGGTTTGATACACAACGTTGAAGTTTGCACATACAGTAGCCAGTTCCAGGCATCTAAATTTTTTGCCTCCAGCTCCAATATATAGAAGCTTAGGCTCCAGCTCCAGAACAATTTGGTCCATTGAAATCCAAAAAACATTGTAATATTGTCAAAACTCGCTTTTCCCACAAACTATGTCTGTGGAACCGTAACCCAAATTTCAGGCTCCGGCATCAAAAAAATTTTGGCTCCGGCTCCAGCCATCCAAAATCGCTTGGACTCTGGCTCCGGCTCCACAGCCCTGATGCGTAGTGTTACGTGAAATCGATTTCCTAAAAAAACATTGCCGATTGGTTCATTTGTTGATCACTTTGTGGAAACTAATTACTTGAATGTCAATGTCTATGTTAGTTTCATGATGTAGAAAGGCGCGTTCATGACACCGGTATCAGGATTTTTGGGGGCTTGAAGTTTGTAACGGATTTGGGGGTTTTGGAGGACGCTGAGTCCAAAAATCGCATCCATTTTTGTCCATCTGGTCAGGATTAGCCGCAATAGAGCATACGTTTTGCAGTTTTTCGCAAAAAAAAGCTCATTGAAAAAACTCAACAACAGTTTCAAAAGTTAACTCCCACTATGTTTAACTTGAAAGCAGATTTTGTAATCACTTGTGGTGCTTTTAAATTCCGAAATACTGTATCAGCTGTTGTTGAACTGCTTAGGCCCACAGGGAGTGAGTTAGTAGCAGCCTATTGATAAGTGGTAACTACAATAAAATCCTATATCAGAACAATATGTGCCTGGTACCATAGTTGATGAGCATGGCTGGATGATTTGCGGTGAATTAGAAGAATTTGTGCATATTGGATGGGCAGCAAAGTGGATGCACAAAATGCCTGTGTTTCTTGTGTCTGCGGGACAGCAGGGCTCGCCAAGAGCATTGGTCTAGGGAAGTTGCCCATAGAAAGAAGGTTTTGAGATTGGTGAAAGAAATATTAATATACACTCTCCTTTGATTAATCCAAACAAGATGTTATTTCCTCCTTTCGATATCAAACTAGGATTGAAGAAACAATTTGTAAAAGCTTTAAATAAGGAAAGTGACTGCTTTGTGTATTTGCATGAAGTTCCCTGCCCTGAGGACTAAAAAATTGAGGTCGGAGAACTAAAAAATTGAGGTTTTGATGGCCCTCAGATACGACGTTTAATACAGGAGAAATATTTTCCACTTACGATGACAACCCTGGAAAATATGCTTTGCGGTCCTTTACAGTGACTGTTGAGAACTTCCTCTGAAATTTTAAAGCTAACTATCACGACCTTTTAACCCTGCACAGGTAAGCTTGAAAATACTTAAAAAGTCATGCGACAGAGGGTGTAATGCGGCCCCCATTATCTTAATGTGGTCCAGGGACACGTGACATCCGGTATTGCCATACCAAACTATATTTTTACTTCCATATGTCCATTGTTAATCACTTCCGCAACAAAATTTTTTCTGTGCAGCGAAACATACATATCATACAAATTTTATGCAGGGTAGCACCAAGAAAGGGACTTCTTAGAGGTGATTTTTTGGTTTGTGTGTAGAAAACGTCATGCTGGTGTTAGATCCGTTTTTTTCCATAGTCATGGTGTAGGAAGATTCTTTACATATAAGGTATCGGTGGTCATATCTGGCCAAATAGGTTTTGCACTTAAAATTGCATTGAAATGTTGACTTAGTAAAGTGTCCGAAATTTGATACATATCAGGTAACCATGGGTGGTATGGCACCCCTATGCCCATATATAGGCTTTTAGGGACATTTTTGCAAAATAAGTTTGGCACCATTCCATTAGTCTCTGAAAATCAGGAAAAGTCATGGAAGCACAGGTTTCTAACATTTAAGTATAAAATAAAATCAACAAAAAACAAAAAAAGGAGGGGGGTCAGCCGCAACCCTGGTTACCTGACCACGGACCAGCTGTTAAATTCTTACGAATAATTAGGGTGCAATATGAGTGTGAAGGTTCATTTTTTTCATAATCATATAAACTATTATGCTAAAAAGTTAGAAGCGTCATTGAAGAGCGAGGTGAGTCCATCCACCAAGATATAAAAACAATGGAGAAAAGATACTAGGGACGCTGGAGTACCAACATGATGGCAGACTATTGGTGGTGCTGAAAAAGAGAAGTTGCTGGCAGTTGCTACTTCCGAAAAACACACAAAAGGCAATTTCAGGATTTGCAACCGTGCAATCTTTTCTGTCATGAAAAAAGAGTATGCTATCTTGTTTGGGCTATTCTTTGCATTTTGACGCTTTTTTGTCACCACAATCTTGCAGTGCAAGGGCATACCATCTGTGTAGTTTCTCATCTATGTCTTGTAAGTCACAGTTGCAAGTATACAGTGTACACTAACTGAAGTTTTGTGTATGTTTTCTACGCTGCACATTGCTCTTCATAAGCTACTTTATTAATCATGGTCATTAAAAGAATTCTCTAGTGTTTAAATGACATGTGTTAGCAAGTTTAACAAATAAAAAAAATGTAAAACCCTCTTATGAAACAGTATGCTTAAGCTACAATTGCATAAATCTAAAATATCAAATAACTCAAAAACTTGACCACATATGGAAAATCTGACAACAATTTTGAAATCAGCGCTCCAAAATTATTCCGAAAACGCTCTCATGAAATTCATTTAAAATTGTTGAGCTGTGAATGAATGCAAATATGAATATGCCATTCACTGATCCTTACAGCGAATAAAGGGCAACCACTGATTTAGCCAATAAACAAAAACGACGTACGCCTAAATGAAAATATCTTCCAAATTTCTCCGGATCATCCAGTTCTATTTCAGTTGGTGAACTGTTTGCCAGAGGAAAATATGCAAATGTTTCAGTGCTTCTGCTCAAACTTGTCAAGAAGGCTAATACAAAAATGACCAGTACCTTCTACGGTTTCTGTACTTTCTCATTGCAAGAATTTTGACAATGTTTAATAGTGTTGCCAAAACCGACGTGAGGCAACGCTTTTTTAGCAAAGATGTGACATACTGTAGTCAAGACAGCTGAAAAAAATTATGATGAAAATTTCACAAAGAAAAATGTTATCACGAGTTTGCTGTAATTTTGGCGCCACAGCAAAAAATGTGGCAACGCTGTTCCCTCCTTAGCAAAGTAGAGGAAGGCGCTTCTCCACCGACTGCACTCCTTTTTAGATCGGAAATCGTCAATATTGCTCATGTTTACCGCAGCAGACACAAAAATGTTTTGATCTTTTACACTGCAGGAAAACCGGGACTGTGCATTACTTTGCTTAGTTTATCCAGGACCTGCTTAAGATATCTTAAGTATGATATCTCAAGTAGGCCGTGGTTCATCGAGTTTTCACAGCGGGACCGGATGCATCCGTACTCATCAACTCATGTACAGCCAGGCCCGCAGGGAGGCAACCAAGCAATTTCCCCCTCGAAATTTTCAAAAACATGTTTATTTGTTAGGTACAACAACAAAGTACAATCATTTCCTCCCCTGGAAATGTCAGCTGGTTGCGGCCCATGGCATTGTATCAGATAAAACGTGCCGACGGAGTGCGGTTTCTCTCATAATTTACATTTACATAAATTTAAGGATCTGAAAGCCTGCTGAAGTTGCTGTGGATACTGCGTCTACATAGACCAATACGTTCATTTTGAAGCCTGGGACCATGATGCTTTAGGACAGGGTTTCTCAACCTGTGGGCCACGGAACAATTTTTGACGGGCCACGGCCTGGTGTTATTGAAAATGAGTGCGTTTTACAAGTTGAACCTTCAAATCAACTGGTTTTCAACATTTTTTGTGCAACCCATTATTGCAACGCAGTATAACACTATGAACCCCGTCTAAACTCGCATAAAACAAATAGTAATACACCTGTGTACATGAAATATCTACTCGCGACCCCTCCAAAAGGAGCTCACGACCCCTGAAAGGGTCGCGACAGCATGTTGAAAACCACTGCTTTAAATCGAAAATGTAGGGTAATGTTTTGACCTACAAACGTCATAATACGCTCTCTTTTGTCATTATGTGTTATGAATTTACTGCCACATGGAAATTACAATGTAGCCTATAACACATTGCATACGGTAGGTAGCTGGAGTCACATTTTCCGACACCGCGCCTGTTCCAAAATTTTTTCAATCCCGATCCCAGTACGAAATATTGTAAAATTTGAGAGTCCGATTCCTGTTCAAACTCTGGTAACCATCGATTCAACCGAAATTAAGCAATATTTGAATTTAAGCAATGACATTTGTAAAGACCATGCAGACTCCTGCTTCTGCCGAAAATAAAAAATGACTCCGGATCTGGGTCCGGTTTTTCAAAATATTTTGACACCGGCTCCAGATCCAGGTCCGAAAAAATGCAGAATCCTGCTGGAGATGATTCCAGCACTTAGGATCCGTGGCAACCTCTGCCACGTTGCGCACAATACGCAATTGCTGAAGGCATTTTATGGCAAACCTGCGGCTTTTGCCGTCATGAAAACGAAATCTAGAAGCAGACTTAAATGTGGAAGATGACTTAATCTGTGCATTATTGTGTATTGAGCCTAGAATATGTATGCTTTCTAGCAACAAACAGGTTGCAGAGAACATTGTGTTATTAAATGTTGTTTGTAGGTGTTTTTATTCCTGCTCTGTGCATGTGCAACAATTGTCGTATTGAAGAAGTTGTATAGTCTGTGGGCCAGGGACCCTTTATTTATTTATTAATTGGGCCACATGCTTGAAAAGGTTGAGAACCCCTGCTTTAGGAGCTTGCTTTGAAATATCAACAATTCATTTCCCAAGAAAACGTTCCGTACTGTTAAATATTTTTGTTCTTTCAGTTTCTTTTATAGCTGTTATAAATTGGTGTATTAACTAAAGTTGGAAAGAAAATGGTTAGGCGCGATCCCAACAAGCCACGAGGACGTGTATCCGGGTACGCATTCTTTGTGAGAGCTTGTCGCCAGCAACACAAGCGGAAGCATCCAAAGCAGCCAATAGTCTTTTCACAATTTTCCAAGCAATGTGCTGAGAAATGGAGGGTAAGAAACGTGTGTGAGTTACAGATTGAATGGAACTTTTGTGCAAAAGCTTTTCTGCTAGAGAACCATCACTACAAAACTATCTGATTGAGCTGATTTATGAATTAAAATAATGTGAAAATTTACCAACGTGATCTATCAAAATGAATCCTTTCACAGCCAAAAATTAGGCTCTACGAAACGTTCAACGATTACAGCATGTATTTCGCTTATTGAGTAGGCATCTTCAGCTCTGTGAAATGCATAAAAGCTTAAAAATGAATTTTTACACCAATGAGAGGATAAAATGTCCTGAATTGACAAAATATAATGGCTAAGGAAATGAAATAAGCTCTTAGCTTGGGAAACAAAAAGTGATCGGGACCAGAAAGAAACATTTATCGGTGACGATCACAACTTTTTAGCTCATCCAATCAATGTGCTAATGTGGCAGTTTTAATTGTAAAAGAATCTTTTCAAAGTAATCCTTTGTAAGTTCTGCAGTCCATAGACCCTATTTCCAGAAACTCACGATTCCTTCCTATTGGTAATCTCCGCAGGTTTCCATATTTTTGTCCCGACGATGCGATGCAGCAAAATCCAGAAATGCAGCACAGGCGATATTGTGCGGGGAAATCTAAAATTACATAGTTCCCCTACGACGCGAAAATTGAGCTGCATTCATAGAACGCAATTGTCAGATATACACTAAATCTGAAGCGATAGAATTCAACTTACTACAAATCACCAACAGCTCCCATTTCATAACAGACCTTTGTAAGAGACCACGTTCGTAACAGACGCGTTCACAACAGACCACTGTGTGCATAACAGACACCGCAAGATGTAAAGCATGTTTGGTTAACACAAACGTCGCAAATATAAATTTTGCTCTGAAACTATGTTCTACGTAGACCGAAATGTTGTTGTGTTACACTTTTTTCGCAAGTGGGTCAACCTATTTTCGTGATTGCATTAAATTTCCTGAGTCGAATTCATTGTGCCGTCCAGTGTGCACAAACGCTGTCAAAGCAAGCACTGTTCACCTTCTCTGAAAGGGTCACTTTCAACAGCTCAGCAAAGTAATCAGCTAATTCTGTGAGATGCTGCCGTCAGAAGTTGCTCGCAGCGCACCAGAGCAGGTTCATCATCGCCGTCGGGGTATAAGCTGTGCTTTCGTCTTAACCATTTTGAGTTAGGTTCCCTATTCATGTTTAGCGTCTTAGAGAAAAGATAAAATTTTTGGCCTACTTCAGGAATTTATACGTGAAGCTTTGTGACCAGAATGTCCCAGGAAGTATTGGCGAGACATGTCCTGCTAGCTACACCCACAGGAAAGCAGCCAAGTGCTTAACCAAAGACCAGGTGTTACATCTCCGACCTGACTTGGTACCGTTTTGGTGTGGAGCCAACAGAACTGTCAGAGATTGCTGAAAACGATGAGGTATTTCGCGACCTCGTGGTGCTGCTGCCCCGCGACCCTCCCCTGAGGAAAAGTGGGTATGAAAATGAATGTATAAATAAACGAAGCTTTGGAAATTTTCTAAAACTTGGCGTAACTGGCCAATTGAAGTTAGCGACGACCTTTCCTTTTCAGCCATTCGGTGAAAATTTGTAAAGGAGTTTGGAAAAACTAGGAAAATTTATTTCTCTCCTTGTTTTTCCTTACTTTTGTTTCACTAGGGTTTGATTGCATTCATGAACGTGCCCCTTTGTGCTGTTTGACACTGCATTCGTGAGCGAGGCCGATCGTTTTTAGATATTGCCTCAATCTTTTTAGATAACATTAAATGTAAGACTTAGTACAAAATGTTCCATTTTCTGCTCCATGCATCGCAATAATCGACTTTTTCTCATCTTACTCAAAGTCAAAAAGCTATGCATTTTTTGTCTTGAGAAATTCTACTATGTCACCACGCTCATAAGTCTGACTGTGGGTCTGGTTATCCCAGGGGCCGGGAACCTTTTTGGCTAAGGGAGCCATGAAACCTACATATTTTTAATTGTAATTCCGTGAGAGCCATATAAAATTTTTCAACACTTAATGCAACTAACTTAATAACTAACGTGTGCATTTTTAAGCAAAATCAACCATTTTAAACAATGGTATATGTCTGAATTTTCTCTTTAATAACATGCTTCTAACTGTTAATACGACTTCTGGTGCTGCAGGGTGTTGCTGATGGCATTGGAGTCTGGTAGATGGAAAATTACAGAAAAAGTTTCATTCGTAACAATCGCGTTAAGAAAATATCAAGCAAGCCAGATGCCGTCATCAAAAGAACCACATCTGGCTCGCGAGCCATAGGTTCCCGTCCACTGGGTTATCCTGTCAACGATTTCTCCTGTTGAATAAGCCCAAAACAAATCGTCCTGGATATAGTCTTAGCTGTTTATTTTTGTTTTGTTTGATAGAAACTGCACTTTTTGTTTTAAGGGAATGGAAGCAAGCAAGAAAAAGAAGTTTAATGACTTGTCGGCGAAGGATGGAATTCGGTACCAGCGCGAAATGAAGCATTATCGCCCATCTACCGAGGACACGAAGAAACGCAGGATGAAGGATCCAAATGCCCCCAAACGACCTCAGTGAGTAAAGCTCATGCAAGTGGAACGACTAAGATTTCCTTTGATGCTTCCATCTGCTTGACCTTTGTCAAAACTAACGTCTTCTTGCGCTTGATCAAGTGATCTAACGGTAAGGCTACAAGCCAACCTCAAATTTTGGAATGGAAGGTCCCAAATGGCAAATTTTTTAAATTTACAAGAATCGTAGGCTCTTGTCCACGTTTCTAGATTTCTGCTACTTAAGCCGGGTCATCGGCACAAGTGAGCCAGGCGGCCTCAGTGGCTATGAACTTCCCTATTTCGAAAAAAATGTATCAAAGTACGAAAAGTATGGCCGTATTTTTGTAAATGCCGACGACCAACGTGTTTCGTATTCAAGTGATATTTGGGTTTGGAAAATATTGAATGACTTTTTTATTATCTTCACTTTTTTTCAATGAATAAGTACAAAATCATGTGATATTTCTGTAGATCGAAAAGTACCGCCGGTTCCCAAGCATTATTGGCTCTTCCCTTTTAAAGATCCTGTCCGTGCAACTGGTTATTGCTCAGTCTATCTCTTTGGTTTACGGCCTTTTCTAATAGACCTGGTGTTGGTGTATTTTAGTTAAACCTGCAGTTCTCAAGTAAGGGTCCGAGGCGGGACTCATGGGGTACGAACGTTTCTGCCAGATTACAAGTAATTTTGCATTTAAAAACTGACCCATTTAAATTTGTATCTGCAAGGTGTGGATGTGCAAAGGTAATACGAAAAGGGAAAGTCTGCGGCGACAGCGAATAAAACGAATTAGCAGTACATTTCTCTTTGGTTACGGTAACAAACGATGAGCTTTTGTTTCTCTTAATTTTGGAGAAACTTTTGACACTTCAAACGGTCCGATAATACAACTACCATATATAAGAACATGAAAATGAGTTTTAGGGGGTGCAGACTGCGAACGAATTGAAAAACGCTGACTTAGGCAAAAATGACTTGAGATATAGCCTGCTTTTTTGTCAAATCACATTTTCATAACTCGATCTCGTATCTCCATTCGACTTCGTATCTCGATGATGAACCAGGTTGATTTCAGAATACCGCCAGTGTAAAGACCACAAATCTCCAGTATATCAGCGCATAATATATAGCCTCACATTTCTAATCTCAGATCAGCGTTCTTTCTGTTCTGCGCCGGTCGTCGCGCCCAACTGAGAAATCAACATCCCACGTGGAGTGTTATGAAAATTGCCAAGAAGCTTGGGACGTTATGGGCGGAAGCAAGCAAAGAAGTTAAGAACAAGTACTCGAAACAGGCTGAGAAAGAAAAAATGAAGTACAATCGCGTAAGTTTCAGAGAATTAGTTGTCTAGTTCAAGAGCGACACTCATTGATTTGAATTTCTCAGTCGTAGCAGGTATCTGAGGGCCTGACTACTATGAAAGTTCTCGCTACTTTGTTATTAATTATCTCTTTTAATTTGAAGTGGTTGTCATTACTATTCTGATTATACTAGGTCATACAAAGCCGATAAAGCAGATACCGTTTTTGTAAAATGAAGAATGAAATAAACCAACTTGATTTGCCACATTGTGAAGAACATATTCGCCCTATGTTTAATGAGCATAGTTTCTCACAAAACGAGACGTTATGCAGTTTAGGCGGTTTTAAACTTTCGAATAACAGTCATAGATAATTGAGTGTCTCGAAGTAGAAAAAGATCATGATTGAATTCCTCTGATTTCCTGCAAATTTTCGCTAAAATTAAACAGTCAGAAAATCATGGTTTTATTTTCGCATCACCAATGGAAATTTTCCCAGCTCACATTGTTCGTTGTCGCAACCCTGCCTTTTCCTGTTGCCTATTGTAGACCTGGTTTTCCGGGACGAGCATTTAACTGGAGACATACCGCACAGTAAACCCAGAAGCCGGGTCTGACCGGATCAAAAGGGATCGTACTGGCATTGTATGTTCGTATTTATGAGGGAGGGGGAGATTGTCTAAATCAGCCATGTCCAACTCAAATGGCTTCCTGAGCCAAAGATTATGTCACTATCTTAACCAGAGCCGCACGTTGAATGACATATTCACGAGGGCCGCACATTGAATGACTTTGATCTTAGCAAAGCTAAATTTAGCTTAAGCTAATGTACTGAAAGCGTTCGAGTCCTATTGCAATGGTAACAGACGAGATAAAGTGGCACTGAAGACCACCTGCATCAAAAATGTCAAATTCAAGATTATCAAAATAAGGACAGGTTGTCAGTATGCGGGATACTTTTACTACAGCTGAAACCTAAACTGTGCCGCACGAAATCTTCAACTGGGTCGCAGGCGGCCCGCGGGTTGGACATAGCTGGTCTAAACACTTAGTCAATTTCGTTATCCACGTTTGAATCTTGTTCAGCATCGCAACCTTAGTTTTACTTAACAACGGATCAGAAAATGTATACCTGTTTTAATCAAAGCATGTGAGGCGTTTACAAGCGTCAAGCTACCAACAGTTGAAGTTTTGAACTTACTTTTAAACACACGAACTAACTTAATAAAACGTCTCTGACCGCTTGTGCATTGAACCGCTGAAGGTGTTGCTGTCCGCAGTAATGCTGCTCATTGCCTGTTTTTTTCTAAAACAATTAGGCGTCTTACGTACTGGCACCGAGGCAATGTTTGCGAAAGAGTTGCTGGCTGACGCCGAAATCGCATAAATGTCTGATGGTCAATCGAATTTTCAAAAACAGCTCATAAAACGATCCAATGAAATGGGGAACATGAATTCTCAGTACAATCACGTTTGAACTGACGTTCGTCTTCGTTTTCATCACTATATTTCTATTTTCTACTGCGGCTCCACCAGTGTAATCTGAACTCAGGGACAAGGTGCTTATGGGAACCCAGCAGCCATAAAGTGTTTTGGTTTTTGAATTGCTGGGCGTGGGCACGTGACTACATCTGCGCCCCCTAGTATTACCTCCCCGGCACCAAGGGACATGTCCAATCCTCAGCTGTGGCTTTCCGCAGCTGAAATTGGTCCAGATCCCTAAAATACTTGTGGATTTCAGCGAAAATTGATGAATTTGCTCGAAATATCTGAAAACTTGCGCAAAAGTGCATTGCATTGGCGACCTACTTTGGGACACATTTCATCCAATTCGCTGCGAGCGTCACTCAAGGCTGAAGTCAGCTGTTGCTCCTTCATTTTCGCATTTAGACATCCCTCCTAAATGTCATTTTGGCGCCTCTCGAGTCTCGACTGGCGACAAAAATGGCACGTGTCCTCTACCCTTTGTGTCGCATGGGTTTCAACCATGTCCACCTTGTCTTCCTAACAAACGAAAAGGTGTTATTATTCAATTTTCATGTCACATTACCACTCCTGATGTGCTCCCAATCTTAATTTGCTTTACAACTCAGATTTTCTGACGCCAACTTTATTTTTGTTCCACCGGAAGTAAACGGTACGCATTTAATAAAGGCCGTGTCTAACTATTGCGTGGGCATAAAAATCTCACCGACTTGAGCTAAATCCTCAACAAATTTTAGATTTGCATATATACAGATATGCTGTACATAGAATTATTTGACCAGGCCCAGGGAAATGTTCCAACAACTTTGTATGAGGACTGAAATAGTGACAATCCAATGTTGTTACGAATGTGTTTTCAAACTCTGAATTTAGTTGAAAATAATATTATATCATTTAGTTTTGCAAACAGCCAGTTATAATATCACTACATACAACTCAACATCCGATTCCGACTTATCAGTAGTCGTGGCAATATGGGCTGCGGAACGAGGTGGCCGGAGCTCCAGAACCACCATTATTTATAAAAAAGGGGTCGAGATGCAAAGGATCCCCACTATTTTACTGCATTTTCAATGTTTGGTTATAACGTACACCATCTTCAAAATTTTACTGAGTGTCTGATCTTGTCGAAGTTTATTTTCATTTCAACCATGTTGTGTCGTCATACCATACGCGCGTCGCATCGTCTTTCATCGATGGCCTGGTACAAAACATCTCTGTGACAAACCGTCTGTTTGCAGCATGGAAGCTGGGGATAGTCGTGTGTACAGTATCTCTGTCCTCGCTCGAGCTCGCACTCCATTTCATCTCTCCGCCCTGGAAGCGACTTTCATCAAATCTCTGAATCCACTTCTCTGCAAACAAAAAGAATTCATTTACTCCTTGAAGATCTACTAAACCTCTTAAACTTTCCATTGGTTGACTGTTCCAACGTTTCGGAGAAGTCCAAATTACATCTTCAACCAATGACGACTCACCTTTTCTTATCTCCTAAACCCGTTCTTATTGGCCACTGCTTTAACCAATGAGATCTCTTCTTTTCTGTGTATAAACCAGTTCGGTAGTATCTCCACTTCATTCTGACGATATCCCCTGAAGAGTGTCAGACGAAAAGCTTTGGGAATTAGTTCAACAAAGCTAGGTATCTGCTGAACAAGTCTACGATCTCTCTGTATTTGCTGCTAATATACGTGAAGTGAATTCTGTTTACGTGTGCTGAGGCTTGCAAGTGAAGATAGAAAAGTACGTAGTTATTTAAACTACGAAGCTCCTTTCGTTGGAGCTCACCAACATGACAGAGATACAGTCAAGCCAAGGTGTGCGGGTGCAACAGCCATGGAATAAAATAGCAAGCTGGCTTTCAGCAGTTAAAGTGACCTATGTATATAACCAAGAAAAAGAAGTNTTTGCAAAGCTGCCACATAAAAGATCAAGAGAGTATGTATATCAACTCTTAGANAAAGTACACTTTCCCATCCAAGAAATCGATGGGTTGATTGANAAAAGGGGAAATATGGTGGAATTCACTTGTAAAACAANACGAGCAGCAGAAAATTTAGCAGAAGCTCTATCAACACGCGACAAGGTCGCCTTCGCACGAGTACGTGACCCAGAGTACACGGATGTAAAATTTAACTGTATCCCATCGGATTTCCCGGACGAAAAAATAACAGCAGTTATATTCAGAATGTATGGTGAAATCAGATATTCAAGAATCTTAAAAGATCGAAGGGGCAAAG
>JGI24021J15306_10008161_pt1 | contig 12856 bp, 6 predicted proteins | sample Ectturendosymbi1_FD_15306 | JGI IMG/M metagenome (IMG submission 15306) | reverse complement strand
GAGGTGGGGCTTTCTTTTTATGCTTACCAGTTCCTTCATGACCTACTAAGCTGCTATGTCTAGCAGTAATAGAACAGTTGCAGAATCTACAATAGGCTTCTTCATTAAAACCACCCTTTTGGTGGTTCTCCATTAAAACCACCCAAAAAAAAGCCAAAAAAATGCCAAAATGCCCAACCAAAATTTTCATGCCAAATGCCTTAAAAAAACGCCAAATTTGAGCAATTTGGCATGAAAAACGCCAATATGGTAACCCTGTCAGCAAGTGCCGAATTCCCACGACACCCGTATGGGCGCCTGTAGGCAGCAGAGATAATCCTGTCTCAATGGGCTTGCGTGCATCTTGTAAGTGGAGTTTAAAAGCAATCAAATTATTATTAAATGGTAGGTTGAATTTACAATGTTTACCATGTTGGCCGGTACTAGGGATGCCAGGTTGTCATGAGTATAAAAGGCCACATCAAATGTAAGAAAACGACAGAAAGCACCAAAAAAGTGAAATATTATATGTATACACAATGACACATTTAACACCACTACAGGTGGCATAACACTTTTAAAAGACAATATATACACATGCAGAATAAAGATCACTCAATAAATAAACGTCTCGAAAATTTTGGTCTTACTAAGAAGTAACCTGAAACAGTGAAACTAAAAGTTATAAAATTCTAGTGCAAAGTTTCCAGTAAAAATTTACCTCCAGAAACAGTGTCTAGATATCTGCCAGAGTTCAGAAATCTGCCAAAATCATCTTTAACATCTGCCAAACCGACATAAAAATTGAATTAGTCAAAAAAGGCCAAAAAAGCTAAGTTTCATTGGCCTTTTTTCAAAAATAAAAAAGTCCAAAAGAGTCAAAAAAAGGCTAACAATTATAAATTTGGCCTCAAAAAAGCCAACTAGCAACACTGACCGGTACACTGTCGAGGAGCGAGAAAAAGGACTTAGGTTTAATGCAGGTTTTCAGGTTGAGCTCTGAAGGTAGCGTATGCGTGAAAACAAACTGCGAACGATCGCTTTCGTTTTGCAAAAGATGTTTCTGAAGGTGATTGCTTTGAATTACCTTATCGTAATTCCAACGCAGATGACTAAGTGAAACCTATTCGTTTTCGTTCTGCCTTTGCAACTGTGCACACAAAACACCATTGATGCTTCGAAAAGTCACTTCAGCTGTCATCAGATCGTGCGGACGAGAACCAGACGTTACGATTGAGCTGAACGACACTTTGTACGTTGGCATGGGACGTATGCGCCTCTGCCTTTTCTTGTATGAAATTTGAAGGTATTGGTGTGGTATTGCTTACTTGCAGGTATCGTAGAGTTGAGCGGTAGTGATTTGTTTAGGTGTTGCGGGAGTCGAACTTCGAATCTCGTGTTACATTGCTGCTGCCTATCAGCTACACGTGGAACGTTGTGTGATTGTGCATCGTTACAGACACTGAAGTTCGTACCGATTACTGACTGCAGACGCCTTTCGCCAGCTGCTTTCGAGAGCATTCTTGCTTTGACAATATTGGTTCACAACAAAGCTAACATCTTGGGTGCACGGAATTTGCCCAGGCGAATGATGCTGTTGGAAAATTCTGCTCAACTTTTTGCAGAAATTCACACGGAAATTCTGCTGGGGCTGACTGTGATGCTCGTTTTGCGGATTATCATAAAATACTTTGCAGATAGGCCGAAAATTCCCGGACCATTTCCATGGCCTGTGATTGGAAACGCCATTTCACTTGGAGACAAGCCGCATGTTGCAATGCAAAACATGGCAAAAAGGTGTGTTAACCACTTAGCCTTGTGATGATTTACAAAGAAATGATGACCGCGTATTTTCGAAAGTAGTGTGCTTGTGTAAAGTTTGTCGACAACTTTTAGCTCACGCTATAATTGCATTAAAGTGTTTTCGCAGTTTCGTGCACCATACTTACACCATACTGTACAAATCTGCGGCAGTATAGTAGCAGGCCGAAGCGAGGCGGTGCGCATGACAATACACAGATACCATACTTACAATTTTCGCTTCCAACTTCTAAGCCAGAAAATTGTATCGGCTTATAACATTGCAGCCGTCTGTTGCAATACCCACGTGCAGGTTAACATGCTTTCCTCAGATCGTTTCACTTCAACATAAGGCAAAACCATATCTTGGCTTTCAGAATTTAGGGTGTCATTGCAAAATTTTAGGGTGTCATTTTGACACCCAAAAACGGCTTAAAAAACACTGAAAGTCATGACTTCCCTCTATTGACACTCTTACTAATAATATTATCAATGGTAATGAGAAACTGACTGCTTTTAGGACGATCTTGATTCCCAAAATTTGAACTAATCTCTATGATTGGGAAAAGATACAGCCATTATGTGGCAAAATGTTGTTACAAACGAATACTGTGCTAGCACGAGTGTAGTGCGACAATGCGTCTATCAAAAAACGAGAAATTTTCGCTGTATTAACTCCAGATTTCTGGTGAAGTATTAACAAGAGAGCTTTATTTGAAGGCGTTTCTACGACAGTAGTGCGAAGCCGATCATTGTACACAAGAAACCGAAATTAAGACCAGACTGTCCGGAGCCGTTGCTTCTTTGATGTTTTAGTTCCTGATTCCTGACCTAAATTTGATCGGCAATGGTTTAACCGTTGTTGCTCAATGCATGAAGCTATTTGCATTGATTGTCATGCATTGATTGTCACGCATTTAAAAGAAAGATGAAATGCTCATGTGGAGAATTTTTTTAACTATAAGCGTCACCTCTTGAAAAAATCGGAACAAGTTTTTTTCTCTTTAACTGAAATTGCTTGTTAGTCCGCAAATGCTTTTTTTCATTTTCTAGAAGTCTCAGACAGCGCTTATTGTATTGTAGTTTCAATCTTGTTAACTTTTTCGGCATCGCGCCGGGTTAGCTGCTTGCACATCGCATCACTAATAATGACGTTTGTGGACGATGCGTTATACTACTTCCTGGCATAGAGGGTGACGTATAGCTGCACAATTTTTTTATTTTCGAATTCTTTCTTTTTTAGATACGGAAATATATACCTCATGAAATTGGGTAGCTTCGATGTACTCGTGCTCAACAACTACAAGACCATCAAAGAAGCACTGATCAAAAAACGAAGGGTGTTTTCCGGCCGTCCTGCCTTTGACTCTTTGAAAAACGTATCCCAGGGCAGAAGTATAGTGTTCAATGATTCCCATACCATGGGCGAGGCTTGGATGCAAAAAAAACAGCTTGTGATTAAACTGCTCCACAAGTTTGTTGTTGGTCATGACACACGCGAATTGCTATGTCGCCAAGTCACAGCAGAAACGTTGCAAATGGTAAGCCAACTTGATCAACTATGTCGTAGGAGTCCGACAGGATGTGTGGAACCCGAAGGCACGATTCAAGTCGGGATAGCGAACCTCGTTTGCGCCATGATGTTCGGTCATCGCTATGAATACAGCAATAAGGTAAGCGTAGTTTTCCCGTCCGATCACTGTTTTTTTCTATTTTTGTTCCGCTTTTTTCTTTTTTCAGATTATGCCATTGCCGCGAGTAAACCGTGTCAGTCATATTTGCAACGTTAGCGCCGTTTATTTATCTCACCTACTTTAGTGTCCCCAATATTTACTTTATTTTTTTCTACGAACAAATTTTTAAAATGATTTATGAGCATATCACAAAGGAAATGAAAATAAAACCTGTATTTCCATAATAGGCGAGGCATATTTCTTACATTTTGTCTTTCTGCTCATGACCATCAAAACTTTAAAAAAATATTTTAAAACCAATTGTTTTGTTTTACGTAAGCACATCATCCTGTTTACCGTAAAATCTCGAATGCAAGGAGTCCTTTTTTGTTTGTTCTCCATAATGGCCAAAAAAATCAAATGATAAGGTTCTTTGCATCGACTCACCACCATTCAAAATGGCGGCCAGGTAATTGCACACTGACCACAAACGCCGAGTTTCGTGTCTGAGAGTACCTCAATATGGGAAGACCCATGCAACTCGTTTGAAAATGTCCTTTTGTCTACGCGTTACGACCGATCTGCTTCATGATACATCCGACAAATGGATCGTGAAACAGTGGTGAGAAGTTTCTTGAAATGTGGAAATACTGTTGTTGCGAGTATAGCAGCGGTGTGGTCGCACGAACCACAGTACTGATCGCAGTAGTTTCGCGACTTCTTGCTGTGCTCTGACCCCTGTTATCTCAAAGTAATCACGACATTACCTCTTTTCCGTTTTCATATATACGGTCTTTTTCAAACCTTTTGCAAAACCGTGGATTACATTTTAGCGTGTAGCGACAGAGCCACTCATCCAATTGATGTACAGTATGTTGCATCGTGCGTCGGAAATCTTATGTGCATGTGGCACAAGTTAGCCGAAGTAAGTTATGGAGACTGTTTCTGGTATTGGACTGAGTATGCGATGATGACCATCATCCGTAACAAACATAGCCTAAACAATCTTTCCTTTAACAGCTTTACAGAATTTTTGTTACATCACGTACAAGACTTTCAAGATTGAATGACTTCTCGTTGTGACGAATTTAGAAAGAAATGGTGTAAATATATTTGTAAATTTACTTCTAGTGTCAAGTTAAGGCAGGGATCATCAATAATCTGTTACTGTAACAACTTACGGTAAAAGAAAACTATGGTTTCGCTTACAAAAGCGATTGCGAAACACTGTGTTTGGAATCCAGATGTTGTTTCTGACGATTCCCCACACTCTTGCAGGGCGCTAAAAAACGGAAAAGCGTGTGTGCTGGTCCATGCACTTCTCTACATTTCCGCTGGGATAATTATTCTGCGGCGGTTTGGTTGTTCAGCACTGATCTAACAGAAGAGCAAAGCCTCGTTGCGTGTGTGAGTCGTTCAGCTTTCGCACAAACGAGAGAGTTCGGGCGTTGATCGGGATCGTCAGGCGAAAAAACTTTCTTTCACGCTTCAGTTGGTTCTATTGTAGAGAGGCGCTCATGAATAGCAGCACGCTTCCTCGCGTCCAAAATGCCACTGTCGCAAATGCTATTTCCACTTCCAGTTACGTAAATAACTCCCAGTGGTTTTTCAGTGGACTCTTCGCCAACTCGCATTTTTCTTCGCAAGCACCACAGCGCATCGTGGCACAAACAGAGCAACTGCAAGTGCAGTAGTACGAGAATCGGAAAGCAACTCGCACCTTTTTTACCTTTTTTTCGAAGTGTATTTCATTATGGTCTTACATCTGGAAATTCGTTGCATCAAATATGTACTCTCGCTGCGTTTATGATTAAAAATGACTGCTTGAAGAAAACTTTCAAATTTTTTGACAACCGAATGATCAATTGCTGCCAGATTGGCTGAAGGTTACCGCAGAACCAACGCATTGTAACATAAGCGCTACTGCCGCACTGGCAAAGACCACAGATGTCGTTTTCNTAAGCTCGGATGCAGACATAATTTAGCCGTTTCCATTTTGGCTGCGTGGAGGTTTGCGCTCCCCATCAAGTCGGTTGAACTTACAGACATTCTGGGAAATTGTTCGTTAGGGATAAATCTGGGGAAACGTTTCGTGTGCATTGCACAGGCATTTTCCGCCCGTGGTTCAAGGAGTACACATTCTTTCTTATGCACACCACAAATCTTTTGTGAGTGCTGTGGTCAAAGGGTTAACCTTCAGGGCTTCTTACATACGCCGAAATCAAATCAACCAGGTACCTCCTGCATGAAACGCTAAGCCTGTCGCTGGCCAGCTGAGCTTTAGCTTTTTCCACGCGGTACGTAATGAAACGAAAACTAAACCAACAAATATGATCTCACCTGCAGTATACTTTTACCTACAAATGGATTGTCCAGAATGTGTAATTTATTTCAGTCAAGGTGCATTGCCTAACCATAGATTTTGGATTTGTGTTTGTCATTTTGCCAAAAACCACGTTTGGTTTAAGCACAAATTATCCGCTTCCCAAAACGGACATATCAATTTAAGTGTTGTATGTTATTATTACAACATGTCGCACAAGTCTTATTTGTAATTACAAAAACGTTTTGATTTGCTCTCAGTAAACTTGATGGTGGGTTTTCACGTTTGTTAAAATAGTTGCAAAAAGTCTTTATTGAAAGTTGCCTATCCTCACGAACTTCTTCGACCTTGTATTGACGGTTCGCAGCAACTTGATCAAAGGTTTCAAGCCAGCATTGTGCGCCATTTTGTCACTCACCCTGAACTGTTAGATATGAGAGAAGTAGTGCCTTCACTATCGTCACCAAAATTAAGTTATCAGTGCTTGCCTGCTTGCTTAGTCTCGAAGTTTTTCAAAGCCGTAGTTGCCAGTGGACATGACCCCCGCACAATTTCCTGTAAAACTATTTGACTTTCCGTCGCAATTTATGGTAATATTGCGACGATATTGTGGTATTACCTCAAGGTTTTCGAAGAAATGCGCCGATGGCTAAAAGCACATTTGTATTTAAGAGGTAGTAAGAGTCTTTCCGGAGACAAACATGCAAGACTCACATGTTAATTTTCATACATACATCTGATTTCGTTAGGATTTTAAATTTGGAAACTTGCTTTGCAGATCTTACTGTTAAAGCTATTCCGATAGTTAGTTTTTTGTAAGGTCTTTCTTTCATACAAACACATGCTAGGTACTACGTTTAGTCAAGGGCACATGCACCAGGCTTACAACATTGGCTTCACATCCTCTGACGTTTTGGCTTAAACGTGTTTAAATTTAATTGCATATTATTTGTGAATCATCTATAAACGTAAAGTTTTTCTCTCTAAACTTTGCCGAGAACAGCAACAAAGCATTTTCAAAGTCAAAAACTGCGCTCAACCAGGTGCATTCAATCTTTTTGGAGTGCAAACCGTTTGCGCTGCAAGCGAAGCACACTGAAACACTAAAAGCTAATACTGTGCCTCATCTCATGCGGCCAGTGCTCTGATATGTATTGTACCACGATTGTTAACAAATACCTTGTTGTTCGTTATAATTGGTTTGAAAGTCTTGAGCTTTCTTGTGCAATTCGTCAAACCAGCCCCCCACGTGCCGGTTAAGCCACATGAGAAAATAATGCAGTGTGACTGCTACAGACGCTATACCTCAAGCTAGCGGCAAAGGGAAGTATATGAAAAAACATTATTTCCCTTTTCAGATGCGAAGTGGTTGCTTCTAATAGGTTATATGTCTTGCGCTGGCATTAAAAAGTTAAAAGAAAATTTCAAGTTTTCTTTGTATTTCAGAAACAAGTGGTTCCTATGAATTGCTTGTGAATGTTATCGCACAAAATTTCGCTGAAAGCTGTTTTAGCCAATTACCACACATTATTATTTAAGCGTTCATAAGTATATTCCTTTGCGAGTGAAAATGGTTTTAATCCGCGTTTCTGATCTAAAACCATGCCCCACCATTATGTACATAATTTTCGCGCCCCACCCACAAGTACATATGATTTTTACGATTTTTCTCACAAGTCCTTCAAGCAGTTCCAGAAACCGCATGTAGAAATCCAGATTGCGTTAATTAACCTTCCAGTGCGAGTCATCTGTAGTTACACTAGACAGGCAAAACGCTTTTTTTTCTGTAACACGGGACCACAGAAAAAATGTCTTTTCATTGTGGGCAACCGCCAGTTGAGAAAATTCAATTGAGACTTATTTCGTGATGGGTGCCGTCCACAGTGCATAAAAAAGCAGTACTTGACTGTCGGTTTTATGCAGACATGTGGATATGAAGGTTGAGTTGCTTCATTCTGCGGATCCTGTGGCAGCAAGCAATATAAATATAATCTTTACCTTCAGCAACGTCATTCTTATTCCATTAGCATATGTCAATGGATGTTCTACTTGTTCTATCACGATGGACACCACTTGACGCCAACTGTCTCGATCAGTTGACAGACATTTTAGAGTCCATCAATTTTGTTGCATAAACTTGTAAAATCCTGTCAAGTCATTGTCATGTTGGTCAGCTTGGCAAGTGAAAAACCTTCAATTAAGACAGTAAGCCACCACTGAATTTTTGCTTCATTGAAGTTCATCGAAAACTGGTTTCCCTAAATCTATAAATTACTTTCAATATTGTGGAGAGTCGGCGACACCAAAAATCGCTCTTGTAATTAGGGCAAAAGTGAAACAGCAAACAATCATTTCCAGAAGAAGGAAATTCAAAGTTATTTGCTGTAAATTAAAAATATCCATGCCGTTGAGATCCAAAAAGTCGGCAAAGTTATGTTCGGAGTCATCACCATATCGCAGTATGCAATCCTACACAGACTGAAATTTTTAAATCAAACACTTCACTCAAATTTGAAAAGTTTCACTTGCATAAATTAATGCTTTCAAACCCCAAAGTTTTTAAACGTTTTGTATCAAAGAACAGTGGGTAGAACATGCAATGGAAAAGAAATGGGCAAAAATTAAACTGTTGTACGTTTTATATGAAACAAGTTTGAATTGATTTTATCACTGAATTGATTTGATACTCGTTGGCTTCTTGATGGTGAAAACGAAATGAGAATAAATTCCTCGTAACTAATCCGGATACAAAGTTAAGGTTTCAATAGATTTGGAAATATTTGACGCACGGTGCGAATCTTCAACTGTGCGAAGTAGGAAAACGGTCACTGGTGATGTACTCCCCTTCCTCGTTAATGCATTCCCAGCAACAAAACATACGCGTGCGAAATTCTGTACTCAGAAGCAAAAAAATTGTGCCATGCGCCGCTTGCGGCCATCCAAATGCGATTTCACGTGTTATCATCACTGCGACTGGTATTTAAGGATTTGATAAGGCTTAGAGATTTTATCGTCCTGCGACAACCTTACTGCAGGTTCAAGTTGTTTTGCAAAGTATGTGTTCTTTTGCTTAAAAACAAACCTTGAAGAAGCGTTTATAAAAAATGAATTTGAACCATCACCAGAGTCGTTTGTTTGCTTCATGCTGTGCTGCAGGAGAAGTTGCGCGACGTACCCGAACAACGACACGCAAAATGAATAATGTGCAGCAGAATAATTATTTCTCGGTACAAATGAATTGATGTGGCGAGGTCTTGCGTGCGGGTACAAGAAGACAGTCTCCGCCAGTGAGGTCATTCACGGTTATCAAAGAATTGGCGCTGCTGCTTCGCACGCAATCAGAGGACTACGTTTTCCAGTAAACGTGAAAAGCAAGGACTTGCGGCAAAGTTTCTTGTAACATCGCGTGACAGAGTTTGTGCCGCTGAGGATTTAGCTTCAAGAGGAGATTCCCTGTTCAAGAGATCGTTACCTATTACACGCGCCTCACCCCACGTAGCCGCTGAGCAAACTTTCCCTGTCTCAACAAAAATCAAACGCAATCAAAATATGGCATTAAAAGGCACCACATTTAAATCCTCGGTTTCTTGTGCGGTGCACGCGTGAAGGACTTCCTGTGTTCACATCATCTTCCCAGTTTGTTCCGCAAGAACTCCATACATGGTGGCATGTTGGTCTTAATAAATGCGTTTGTACAGAGTGCTGTAGTTTCGTCATTCATTAAGTTCCTTGCGTTAAGTTCTGTCCCTCCAACACGTTGTTCGGTTTAGCACGTCAAGCATTACTTGCTATTCCATGCTCAGTTGTATCTCCAATTTCAGAAAAGTGTTCACATCACTTGTGGTGAAAGTATGACGACATGGTGTTAGAAGGTGAGGAGCCTATTTCAAAAACTGTTGTTAGTACGGTCAGAAAAAAATTAGTGTTTACTGGTAGAACCTCGCCCACTCCAAGCTGACCTGCCCACAGCTCATTCACGTTCTTTAGTGAAGAGTTCCAACCCGTCGCAATTGCTTTGGCTTATCCATCACGAAAAACCAGCATTCGCACGCGATACAACACTTGAAAAGCAAATTATAGTATCATTGTTTTACTGCTTTTGGTGGTGACGTGGTTGCGTGCGATTTGATGAGAGCAAAGATTTCCAAGTTTGGGCGTGAATTAACGATTTAACGATTTAGGGAAAGGATCAAACCGCGGTGACATCATGTTTTCATGACAACCAAAAACCGTGAAAGGTGACAGAACCTAGAGTGTGTCGCACAGCCTGCAGTGTTATGTTATCATGAACTTAGCTTTTTTACCCAATAAAGAGCTTGGGAAAAATTTTGTGATTGTGCAATGCCTTCGATGAGAAACACTCCCGGATAAGAGCATTAATTGCTTTTCAGTCCCTTAGGGGCACACTGCAATCGTATCAATGACAGCTCCAGGACGCGTCACCACGCTGCTATTAGACTGCCGAGGACCGGTTTGTCAACCAGTATGGTGCAAATTCAGGCGGATATAATATTTTATCGGTTCTTTTTTCACAACCTCGTCAAACACTTTGCACCCTAGACCTGAATGACGATTCACAAGCAACTTTAACAAGTTAGTCAATGATCAATGATGATCAGTTTACCAAAACCCAATTTTGAAACTTTTTTCAGAAGTTTTTCAAGAACTAATAAAATTTTAGTAGTGCTTTCAAATACTAAAATATATATTTAAATACTATTACCAATCGACAAACGACGTCTTTGGAAATGCGTTTTCGTTCTGCGAAGCACCTCGAGGCCCGAGTTGCTGGCTACCTCGCGTCGCTATCCCAATCGTCTATCTCTGACTCATTCTCCTTCGCACGCACATTCTCCGAAAACACGCTGCGATCTTAAATCTGTCGCACGCAAGTCTACAGAACACGTGCTTTGCGGCGCTGCTGTTCACGCTTGCGTTTGATGCCTTGTGTGGAAGGCAACCCAGACAGAAGCCTTTGACCCCGAAGCATTCCGCTATGATTAGGGTGCGGATGGTTAAAAACCAGGTGTTAGTCAGAATTCGAGAGGAAAGAGTGGCCGCTAGCAGCTGCCAGACTTATCCAATATAGTTCCACGCAGCGCAAAGTGTTAAAGCGCGGCAGCCATTCCAGTCTATGGCTTTGTTTTGATTCCTACGCGTCGGAGACCACGTGTTTGCTTCGTAAAAGGTTTTCGTAATCATTTTCTCGGGCATGTTTCCGGCAAAGTTACTAATATTGTCTGTTCTCAAAAAGTACATATTCACTCCCACGTTCCAGTATTGATTAGCGTCCGCGTTCGTACAAGAAATTTTAACTCAAATAAAGTTGTTGAACCAAATTTTGAATTTATATTTATTGGAATTGGAAGCCTTGCTCCTAGAACCAACTATTTTGACTACAATTGATCTCCATGCATATTTCCTTTGAATCTTTCAACAAAACTATCCCAGACATATTTGGGTAATTCGAGCATGCTAAGCTGTGCATGTTCACTCAGCCCTGGAAGTTGGGGTTACAAATAATGGTGTAGAGTAGATTGTAGACCAGTGGGTTTAAAACGTTTTTGCACCGCGACACATTAGAGCAATCCATTATGACCTAACGACCCTTTTCCACGACTTCCATAGCCCAATCGCAACCAACGGCTATGGTTTCCATTTAGACGTAAGTCAAGCGCTTACTCCTCATCTCTGCTTGCGACCCTCCAAACAGGCTAGAGACCCCAGGTTGAAAACCACAGCAGATGAACACGGTCAAAGCTGCTTCACTAATTAAAAACTGAAGTGTATGGTTCTTTGTGGATTTTTTACCTAATAACGAGCTTGACCTGACAATGTTTTTGCTATATTGATTTGTAAATAACGATAAATTTTATTCGAAACATTTACGTTATCCAGGCAGGATCGCTGAACGTACATTTGTTACATACTTGATACTTACTGCTTGCAAGGCAAAAATCGTTGTTGTTTAGGTTGAATTGGACTCATTAATATTTTTTCACACAGCTGATTGTTAAGTATACTTATTAGCGCACTGTACGTAATAGAAAAGATGAAAAGATGTTAGCAAAAGAACTGACATTTTTGGAACTTAACATATCTTTAATCCGAAAGAAATACTTCTGACCAGGCCCGTAACCAGCTTGGGACATCAGGAAATAACTGTCTCGTTGGGATTTGAACAGCATCGCATCAGTGAGACGAGTCTGTGACAAAGTTGATCCCGACCCAACGAGTTTGAGTTTGTGATCGAGTAGGAGAACTAACAGCTGAACAAAGTATCAGTCTATGATCCGATGTTCAACTGCGTTCTGTGTGTTTCTTTTCGCTGAACTATTGTTGTGTGTAACAGACAAACATTTTGACAACAAGGGGTATTAAATGATGCTGTGGCTCCAGAACAAAAAACGCTGAACTTAGAAAGCTTCAATGGATGACTGAAACACTGTTCATCACGTTTTTCTGACCATGCATACATTTTTTCCAGTGCTCACCAAAGAGCGTACAAATTTAAGTGAGTGACGGAAAAACACCCATTTGCAGGACTTAACCATTATTACAGCATTGTTTTAAACAGATCTGCTGTTTGAACCGAACAAAATTAGCCCCATGCCACAGAGCATGTTGATTGCGACTTCACTTTAAACACTGTAGCTACAACATTGCAAAAGGGTGTTCTCCCTTTCGAAGCAGACACTGAAAGCTGGAAATAGTTCTTGCAAACAGTTCCTGAAATCCGATGCTCATAAACGTTTTTAACATTTTTTCTATTGTCTCTTCTAAAAACGTCTAATGTCTAGAGCTTTTTTCAAAGAATATTTCACTTCGTTTCATTAATGTCTTCTTAGAATTAACAACCGCATAAAACCATGTCGTTAAGGCCAACTACCCGTCGGTTCCTGTGCAATAGTTGACAATGATGACTCAACGTAACTCGCATTCTGTGGACAAAATATTTTGACTGGGTCAATTGACTTCCCGTCCTCTAGGCCAGGGGTCTCCAAACTTTTTTGTTCGAGGGCCACATAAGCTGTTACTCAACAGTCCGAGGGCCGGACATCTTACAAAATGTGATTGTTTC
>JGI24021J15306_10008160_pt1 | contig 12856 bp, 9 predicted proteins | sample Ectturendosymbi1_FD_15306 | JGI IMG/M metagenome (IMG submission 15306) | reverse complement strand
CGTTTATGCATTCATGCCTTAACAGACCAGCCACTGTGATGTGACTATTGTTAATGGCGCGCAACAGATCGCTCGGCTCCAACCTTACCCAGTTCGTCTATTTTAAAGCACAAAGTTCTAGTTGCGTCGTAGATTCAGAAGCCTCCTCTGTGACGCAACAAAGTTTTACTTGCGTCACGGGGTCAACAGCTTGNAAAGATCCGTCCAAGCGGAACGATTTCTAATCACCTTCATAGCNCATCTTTCGTCACAAATCACAATACCTTTAAAGTTGAACAGCAAAACGCTTGTGCACATTGTTGAAACTCGTTCGCATTTTGCGGATTCGCCAAACGATTTAAACATTTCTTTGCCTAATCTACTGTTAGGATATTTGTTAAGGTCAGTGAAAAAACTCTTGTCGTGACTTGGCGAGCAATTCGCCCGGCCGTTGTGCAGTCAGCTGACCATGATTTGTGCTTGATAACGGCTCTGTCTTTCACCTGTGCCGATGGCTTTCAATATCGATCCAACCCTGAAAAAACTGCGTTTGGATGATTTCGAGTTAATAACGTTATGTACACATATATAAAGTAAGGATTGTTGGCGCCGATGAGAACTACTTGAAAGTAAGCACGGTTTTGACGTTTGAGTCTCCGCACAATTTCGTTGGCGTTGTGGTTTTTATTTTGCGCTTTTTAGCCCACGTAGCGGGTTCTTTTTAATCGAAAGGACATTGCGTGCACTTTACAGGTTTGCCAATGTAGTTTCAAATAGCTAATAGGACTGCAAGTTTACGACAGCTTTCGTCGTGTTTATGAGTATATTGATTATCCCGGATTTTTTTAAACAGGCCAGCTCGTTTATCGGCATTTTAATGCGGTTGATGTTTCGTGCTGCCATCTCGTATCAAGCTTGATGTTGTGCGTTGTCAGGAAACATTCAAATACATCATTCTTTAGGGAGTTGTGGTACTGAAGGCGTGTTTTTTGTGGTTTGACGTGAGGAATAAACGGAATGCAGCGTTAAGAGATACAGGTAACGAGTGGGAGTTGTCCAAGGGCAAACAGTCAGCTTTGCTTTTAACGCTCAATAGCAGGACGCCAAATATTGACATCTGCTTGTAGCTAAATTTGCCTTGTTGACCTTGGTGTTTGGTGGTCAGGTCTACCTTGATGGTTCGTAGCGTTGCATTACGTTGGCAAAAAGCTGCTTTTTTCGCTGAGACATTTCGTTCATTTATACCGTAATAGTATTAAAACTCGCCGAAACGGTATTCACCAACCTACCTTGCCGCACATTGTGACCGAATTGACTTAATTTTTTTCGGTCCTTTAATAAATCGGTCTAGGGCCGAAAAATGACCGAAAGAAAACCAGGCGAAAAGCACCGATGTAGTTTGCAAACGCTGTCGATCATAACCACTGGGCAAGATCCGAATCATCCACCCTGGCTGCTTCATTTTCATCTATCGTCACCTGACTTTGCGTAATTCTGCTCAAGGAGCCTTATCTGCTTCGTGCCATGCCTTTCCTCTGGTTGGAAACCTTTGGCGTTGACATTGAGCGATTGACGTTGATCATTCTCTGGGAAACTATTCTTGGGGCTGATCTGAGACGTACGCTCAAATGGTTTACTGTGTGGTTGTTGCATCATATAATCTTCTTCATATCAGCGGTTTTGATCATAAAATTTTTACTTTTCTACTTACTATTGAAAGTGAAATGCCTTGCGAAAACCATTGCCGGTTATTTGAGTCACGTTGTTCATTGTGTTTGGACACGATCAATACGACAGCTCCTGCTCATGAAGTAGCTACAACGGCTGACGGCGTTCTTGGTGCAAACCTGATTTTCCCGCTCTGCATGTATCGATCACATACAGTGCTCTCGATTGGTAACGAATCGCAGTCCTACTTCAGGAAGCAAACCATAGTAAAATGCCTGATATTTCAGGAAATTGTTTGATATGATCAGTATTTACCCATTATCTCCTGATCATTCTCTGCATAATTTTGTTAAAACAGATATTCCCTAGTTTGTGTTTATTCTGGATTAAGTTCTACGTTAAGACTTAGCTCATGATAAAGTTGCTGAATTGGCTTAAACCGCCCTCACTTTTATAGCAGCACTCAATGCAACGGTGGTAAGGCTTCTGGCGTTTCAATATGTGTTCTTTTCTCGCTTTGTGACCAGTGGCGTAGCCAGCCCAGAATTTTGGGGTGGTCAAAAAGGTACCTGGTATGGACATGAAGGGACCCGATTTCTCTGATTTTGGTGACCCGATTTTCGCTGATTCTAGGGACCCTATTTTCAATTCTAGTGACCCCAATCGGGTCGCTAAAACACCTTTAAAAAATCTGCAAATAATGCCAAGTTTTCTGCGCACAGGCTCGGAGCCTCCCGTCCGATTCACGGCTGTCATCCAGGCGACCAATCCAGTGACAAGCTCTGCCGCTCCCATCGTCAAACTGGTCAGAAACCTGCTTCAAAGCGACGCGTGTGGGCAGGTAAATCTTCTCTTAACCGCTCTCATTGCCACAAGTTATGAAGCATTCGAGTTTTCTTTGTTTCTCACCGAGCATGGCAAGTCGGCAAACTTACTGAGCAGCCTGTTTCGTGACGACAAAATCGCTTTTACTTTGAGCTCATTAAGTTTGCATGACCCAAGTTGTACAAATTTTATCCGTTATCATGTGCATCACGACATGGTCTAATCCACTGCCTGTAGGGTTTTGTCGGGCTGTTGTGTTGATGTATCATTGACCTGCGGAGAATCCTGCGGGCCCCTATCTTTTTAGACAAGAAAAACGTTTTAGTAACGGATGATGTGGATTGCTACGCGTCGCCAGCAAGGTGGGATAGGCCAGTCATCTGTGACAGGCAATATGTGCTCCTTTTGACGCTTCACCATTATACGTCTCAGCCCTTAATTTGTTTTGTAGCGGCCGTTTCGACAAGCGCATCCTTTATCGACAGACGTTTGTCGACAGCTGATTCGCTCCAGGCGTTCGGCATCAAAATAAAATTCGTCTCAGAANACCGTAATGTGATTTGGCACGTCTGTCTGGGCAAGTCTTTTGCTGGCGCAGCGAAGTATCCCGTTGCATTGCATATTACTTNATTGCGTTTTCGCGGAACTTTCGTATCCTTAGGTATCACTGCCTCTGCTTTCTGTTGGTTTCGCAAAGCATGTATTCTATGTTNTCATCTTTGTACATATGTGCGCTGTATCTTGAAAAGCTACTTCGAATTTTAGCTGACATGGTTTTGCAAATGCTATGTTATTTCAAACTATAACATTCCCGAAATTTGCCAAAGGCCAACCTTCCGGTATTAATGACCTCTCGACCAGTTTTTTGTTGCAGTGTTAAGTACGAGCAATCGCCTTTGCTCTACACCAGGGTTTACAGGACCGTTGTTTGTATTTCATAAAAACATTACGCGAAGAACTGTCGCAAAAAGGTTGTAACGAAAATTATGCTCTTTTCTTGCTCTAAGTCTGACACTTCACAGCACGAAACTGACGAAGTTGCGTAAACACAAACAGATCTTGTATCGAAAGCCTTCTCTCCGCAACGAATTAGTCTGTAGGCCTTATTAATTGTGCGCATTAACCGCAAATTGTAAGCAAGCAACTCATTCAAAACTGAACTCTGAATGTCCACTGCGTAGGACGCGCAACTGTCCAAAGTTTCACATGAGAATTTTTATATTTTCCTAACTCTGGGAAATCACATGCAATACGTTTCACAAACCGCAGTTATCATTTAGTGCGGTATAAATAATTCATACGCCGTCGGTCATAGGTTTTGCTGTTCTAAGCGCCTGTGCTTTCTGTGTTCAGATGCGGCTTCCGCGTTAAAGGAAAATATTAATCTAACATTGATTTCTCGCTTATGTCTGAACACTAGGCGGTTGTACCGAATTGAAAGTTCGTTTAAATAAAGGAGATCGGTATGTTTCAATTTCAATCGCATGAAATTTTGTCTGTTTGTTCACGGAATGGCCTTGACAATATAAGCTGCCATTAACCTGCGTGGGGTAGAATTGGCAATTGCTGATATCCAGAAAAGTAGGGTTATAAAGAAAAGCAAATAAGCAACGAAAATAGGTAAAAACGTTTTGCTATAATGTTTTCCTACTTGAGGGGCACTACGGTTTGCCCCACTTCGCTTTTGTGGCTCTAAATGATGTTGAGAAGCTTGGCCAACTGCTATTTGGTGTGGTCTACTGCCGAGAGACGTTTCGCAATCTTACAATATTCTGGTCAGCCTAAGCTATCCTTATAAGACATGCGCATTGTCTTTTCCGCCAGGCGCGCTTATCATTTCAGCGCAGGTTAAAAGGAAACGAGCATAACCATGCTACAACGCAGAATTTTTAACAGCGATATGGTTCCATTGCACTGTTTTTACGATCGGATTCACTGTCGAACTGAACGATCTAAGTTTCAACTGGACTTCCGCCACAAAAGCTAATGCCTGTTGTTTCTTTTACATTTTATGTTCTTCGCCTTTCGATTTTTGTATACGTTGTTAAAACATCGTTCTGAACAGTGTCTTGCCTGCTTTCCAACAAATTTACAGACGAAGCACTAGCATGACAAGCTAACTAAGATGATGCTTATTCGTAAAGCACAAAACTGTTTCAAGGAAATCACCAACTTAAACAAGTGTAGGTCCAAAAATGTTTTTGTTGGATTTTTGCAATTTGTGTTGCTACATTGACTGTTCGGCATCCTGAATGTTTGTTAGCGGAAGTTCGGATGATCGCGGGAAGTTTTTCAGTAATGTGTCAGATGTGTCTGAGCAATTAGCGGTCAGCACCTGTTCGACTGTAGCCTTTGAGAAACTGCCGTTCGCCGGAGCACTTGCTTCTGTTAATGTTTCACCCGGTCTTTATTACCTGCTTACCGACGTGGCTGTCTAATCCGCCTCATCCCGTCACTTTTTGTGTTCGTAACTTGACACAAAGCAATGATTTGCAGTCGCATTTCATCCAAAGTCTGAAGTACATGCGAACACGTGACTCGCCTCGTTGTGCTTAAATGTCGCAAACGAAAATTCCATCTCGCTCTTGCGTCGGTTTCGCGGATAGGGCAGTTCTATACTCTCAACGAGAGACTCGTTGCGATGCGGAAAAGCAACTATATCGCGACCGATTCATACGTCTGGGAACAGAAAAGGTTCGGAAGAAACGAGCATCAGCCGCTCCGTCGCTGTGTACCTTGCCGAGTCGGTCTTTCTTTGTCCGATCGTAATATGCGCTTAAGCGGCTGCCTCGTAATCTGCACTGTTTTGAGTTCTGTGGCACACGTTGTTTCGCAGTTGCTATGTGTTGACCTCTCCCTGCATTTGAGCTTTGCATAAAAAAACGCGGTTTTGCGGGCAAGAGCATTTTGCAAATGTTGAAAAAGTAAAATGATATTTCTTGCTGGCGAGCGGCGGCATCAAAATTATCGCTCATGATGTTTATGCTAAAAGTTTCTGAAAGAAAACGTTCCCAACAACCACTGTCACATCAGCTTCATATCAGCACCGGTACTCCCCACGTGATTAATCAGGATGACGTCGTAGCGGCTGCGGTGCGGTTCATTCACGGATTCGTAAAGTTACAGTTACATCGAGCCTGTGCAAAACGCGCGTTATGTTCAACTCAGATCATCATCATCTGGCACTGCGGAAAACCTCCACCGCCTGCGGCCAGGTGGCAGTCAGTTGCAACCCAGGAAGGCGTCACGGACGTGCCTATCTCGGTCATCGACGACAAACCGAAAGTGATGGGGCGGAGGTTCTACCCATTCGACGACATTCGTTATGACGTCGTGCTCAGTTTGGACGATGATGTCACTCTCAACGTTCAAGAGGTTTGTGTGTCTACGAGCGCAAAAACTGGTTGTTCATGTCTGCGGTCTTCATTGGAGTAATTCCAAGGGCAGCTGGTTGGAACTAGCGCTTCACTGCATTTGGTGTTCGACCCCTTCAGCGGCCCTGACACGTGTGTCGAGCTTTAAACCCACTCATGAAGAGGTATGCGATTACGCTAGTGTTCTGCGAGCGACAGCACCATATCATTAATCTCTTCTGGCCTGTGCTGTGGCGTGACCTCATACGACTGGGTCTGAGCAGGACCTTAAAAGCGTCTCTAAAGCACCACAGGCAGCAGTTGGATGTCCATCAATAATTTATGTTCAGTAGAGGCCGCTCGACCCAAACTTCTCGGCATCGTGGCGTTTTGTTGGCCCATAACTAAGTTGGCCGACGAAGCGAACGTTGCTTTGATGCCCCGTCGCATTGTTTCGCCGACGTCGCGAGTACCAAGTGTTCAGGTTCTTTCTTCTCGCTTCGCAAATGTTGCGCGGGTAAAGGATTTTTGTCCTTTCACGGTCTGTCTGCAGCAAGGCTGCTGGCGGCGCGTTGCCAACGCCTGTGAAGTTGTGCCAGCGTTGCTAAACCGCAGCATTTTTCGGAATACACCTCCCGACAGGAACAGTTCTCGCTGAGCATTCTTGTCACTGTGACTTTCTAAGTCTGTTGCAAGAACCAAGCGTCACAGTTTTGCTTTCAGGAAATCGACAAAAGGAAAATTGCCTGGCTCTGACCTAATTCCTCTGCACGAAATCACGAGTACTTGTAACTGACGACTGGGCTGTTGCAACACCGACTAAAAACATGAAACAAACGTCTGTATCTTTGTAAAAGCGATTTGCTTTTGCTTCCAATGCCATGTGGTGATGTTACAGGGAAGAGCTTAGTTTTTGCTCCTGGTTTTACGAAATCCATAATCTTCTCGTTCTAAATTTTAACCCACTTGTGATTTAGTCTCACGTTTTCCGGTTTCTCTCTTATTCTACGTTACGCCTTGATGCCCCTAAAAATGTAGTAGGATTTTTGATCGTACTGTTTATTATGTAAAATCTTTCACAAACCATTTAATTTATCTTAGGTATATTTAAAAATGTTTCCTGGGTTTTTGGTTTGACATTCAACTTGACGTGTTTCAGCGCCGAAAGCGATTGTGATAACTTCCACGTGAGACGCCGAAAGGTTGTTTTCTGTTTTCCTGTTCAGTGTATTTCCACAGTTAACAGTCGATCAAAGATGTATGACAGAAGTACGATGCTGATGAAAACAGCGTTTTTTTCTGTTTTTGAATGACAGCAACCACGGCGTCATTATCTTTCAGCTTGAGAGTTGCGATTGTTGTTCTGCGCAAAACACGTTCCTTCCTCAAGGGAATCCCCTGCCAGACCTGTTCCCGTTGCCCCATGTTGTGCGAGTTCGTCAGGGAAAGCCAGAAATGTGAACCGAACCGTTGCCTTATGCAATATCGTTGCTCCCTAAAGACAACGGCATTGTAAAAACGCAATGCTATAATTTTATAGCAGAACGTGTTACTTATGCCAGGTGTAGCAAGCGCCGCTGCACCGATTTTTTAATAACGTTTTGCCACTTTACCACCAACATTGCTGTCATGTAAATGACTTTACAGATATTAAGCGTATTACCCTCAGAATTACACTTTTGTAATCGGAGGTGCTTCCAGCAGCTGAGATGACCTGTCAGCAAAAGCATGTTCACCTGAAGCGATGTTTGCAAGCAATCTACTGCTTGTTATAGGTTGGTGCAAGCCCGATAGTTTGCGTGAATACCTGGAACACTGTCTTATCGAAAACACCATCAAAGTCGTCTCATAACTGCGAAGAATAATAACACGTGCTGTGCAAAGTTAGTCTGCAAACAAAGGAGATGTAGCGCGTTCTTGGTACTGGCCATTGTTGTTTGGCGAGGGTAGCACTGGCAGTGTCGCTGGAGACCAGCGCCGGTCGACCTTTGATGACATTGCTTTGTACGTATTTTCGTCTCTTTTGCTTACTTGTTTGAAAAAATCAGTCGAACAGTACCGTTGATTCAGTTCACTGGCAATAAGGTTGTCAGCGCGAAAGCCAGTCATCCTTTAAATGGGTTTATTTCAAGTTAACCGTTTGTTCGCAGTAATTTAAGCTTACGAGTAATGAGAAATGTTTTGTCTACCGTAACACCATACGTTTTGTTACTATCGTTTGAAGCAGTAACATGCGCAAGTGGACTAAAAAAACACTTCGGCGAAATAGTGGTTGCGAAACCGGGAAATTTTTGTGACGTCCTTGTTTCGAACACGGTTTTCTCCGTACCCCGAACAGAACTGATGCCGACCTGACGTGTGCGATGACGCTTTCAGTTGCGTTGTTGAAACTTGAACTTATAACGGAGCAGATGTCCCACTCGCCCAAGTTCTCGGGTCGAGCGTAATTCTGATATAATCTATTGATCTGGCGCGAAACGGGACGTCACAAAGAGCTTGTTTTCACAAGCGCGCTGTCGGCGGCGTCACTAGCTTTGTTTTGATCGGTGCATTTCACGCTACTCGGTATGATTCCTTACCGCTCGTCGACCCGAGCGCGCTCCCAGTGCGGCGCTGTTGAACCCCTTACCAGAAAAACAAGGTGCGCGTTATAAAATAGCTGTTATTGCAACGCCTATAGGTAAGGCTCTTTTGTTGGAAGCGGCGGGGATGATAAATACCGCTTTTTAGCCGAAAGGCTTGTTGTGTTCGGTTGTTTGAGCGGTTTTGTTGTTGATTTTCAGTAAGATAAGTTGTCTTGCGGCAGACCTGCTGACCTGCAATGTTCCGTGCTTGTTTCTCCTTAATTCTCGTCGAGGCAGAAAGAAGCGTTTTCGTTCTGCTTTTATCCAGTTTTCGCAGTTTTTTTGCTATCCTCGCGTATGTTCGCCTGTTGCTGAACAGGATTGCGCGCGCTGAACAAACAGTCCTGTTCGTCCATGCAGCAATGTTTGCTGTATGCGTAAGCGCAAACACCTAACGTCATAATTGTTCACTTGCTCGCCGAGTTTGAAGAATGTCCCAGCAGTGGCGTGATGTGATGCTCTCCTTGCGCTTGTTCACTGTTACTGAGTTAACGGCATCTATCTTTGTGTCATCTGTTTATCAATGCTCTTCAATGGTTTATGGAGTATGGAGTCCGACCTTACTGAGTGTCTGATGCAGTGACACGTCTGGAGCTGAACGCAAAAGTGCGTGCGGTTCAGTTTTTTTTTTAAGGAAAATGTTAGGTACCCGGTATGGGTCTGTAGGTACCCGATTTCTCTGATTCTACGGACCCGATGATAATTTTCTCTGATTTTAGGGACCCGAATCGGATCCCTAAAATGCCTTAAAAAAACTGGTGTGGTTGCTTCACTATTGCATGCCATGGGGTTGCCCAAGACCCAGAATTTCGCGGTGTCTGCTTCCCAAACCAACGAGTTTCGTGTCGTTTCAGATCGACTTCGCGTTTCCTGTATGGCGGACCTTTCCGGACAGGATAGTTGGTTTTCCCGCCCGAAGTCACTTTTGGGATCCAGCCAAGTCGAAGTGGGTCTACACGTCCAAGTGGTCCAATACCTATAGCATGGTTCTGACTGGCGCGGCGTTTTTGCACAGGTTTGCCTTTCTAACTATGTAAACAACAAGTAAACATTGCAATGACGCACTGCACAGTCTACTCGGATTTGTTCGGACCTCAGCTCTTATTCGATTGTCACAATGGTGAATTCCTGCAGCAATCATCTCATGTCTAATTGTTTCCCGTGTAGGCGACTTCCACCGTGAAGTATTTTGCTGCTAAAGGGAAGTAAAACGCGGTCTAACTGCAGTTTAACGTATTTCCGGAGAAGCCAATGCAGCTTGGGCTGGTATTGTCGTGGTTCTTGTATCGATGGAGCTTTTTTTTTATAGATATTACTTCAATCTGTATACCGAATGGTTACCACAGTCGACGCGCGATCTGGTGGACAGCTTGAGCAACTGTGAAGACATTTTGATGAACATGCTCGTCTCTCACGTGACTGGTCGACCTCCAATCAAGGGTAAGCTTCTTGGTGACCTGCAGCCGACATTAAAAGACATGTGGCAGTAATGCGCATGAGCGGTGCGGACATGGCTTCAGTTGTGATGATTTTCAACGGCGCAGAAGTTGCCGGAACGGCTAAAAGGTGGTTCTGAGGATGCGGGAAGGCCTTATGTTTTCTGGCGTGCCTGGGAACGTGTTTGCAAAAGCAATGTACATCCTGTTGTTCCATCAATCAGTTCTCGGCGGAACGAAACCAGTGGGAGTGGTCACGCACCAGGTGCTTCACAATCGACTCTCAGAAAACCACACGCCAACGTTCGCTTCGAATAAAACCACACTGTTTATCTTCCAAATGCTTGTGTTGGAAGAATGTCGACGGCACATTGTATAAGTGCGCCCATTCAGTGCTTTGCTTCGGCGATACGTCCGTCTTGCCGATCATTAACAGCTCGGCAAGGAATGCAATGGCCCCGCGCGCCGCCAGCGATCCATGCAGGCCCAGGCAAACGAAATTGCGTGCCCTGAATGGAATGCGGCCGGCTTCGCTTGTCCGCGCCGCGTCGGGCTCCAGCAGGCTTTTTTTCTGCCGCCTACGCTCGCAGTCCTGTCTGCGAAGACGGAAACTAGTCAGCGAACGCAAACAATCGGAACGTCGACGATCGGGTCGTTCCTACGTAACGGAGCGATGACGTGTCTGGATGCAAGCGTTTTTACTTGCGACTGTGCCCTTTCCATGCTGTGCCCTTCACGTGAAATTCTGCAGCGGTCGAGTGGGAGCTGCGGCGGCGCAAATACGCAGCGAATTATCTGCGGTCCGACCTTTCATCCGACCTTTCACAGCCAAGCGAGCGTTTTTGAATTCGTGCGGTTTTTTTCTCACCTCTTTTGTTGCTTGATGGCCACGACCGCGTGATTTCCCTTCGACTAACCAGGCCCAGTGGCACAAACGGACATTGTTTGCAAATTTAGAGGCGAAGCATAGGCTTCTCTTCATGATTGCCCCGGATGTTCCGATGTAAATGGTGGGGTACTCAGGTTGTCTGGTTCAAGACAAATCGGTTCTGTTCGAAAGGCTTTATCCTACCTTGTTAACTTAAAACCACTTTGGTATTAACCATAGAAGCTCGATTACCGCATTTTGAGCGCGGCATTTTCATGAGCACAGAGGCATATTGTTTGTGATTGTTTACAGTTCCCAGTCTCATTTTCGTCGTTTTTGTTGTGACTCAAACGAAGCGAAATTTCCGCGTTTGACAGTCGCTAATATCCCAGCCATCGACCTTGTGCAGCTCAGACAGAGCAGACGCGCGTCGAACTCACTTCGGCTGGCACGATCATTTGGTTTTCGATCAATAACTCATGCGTTGCGTTCGTGCGAACGGCCTCGGCCAATCCCGTCCTCACCCGGACCAAAAGCAAACACAGCTTGCAGTTTCCTCACGAAAGCGTCGTCGCGTCAGGCAACCCAAACATAATCCTCTGACAAATTCAGCAGCTTCGCTTCTTCACCACAAGCAAACTTCTTGATTTTTGTGTTTTGAAGTGACCCAAAAGAAGCATTACAAGGACACATCGCAATCGCAGGAAGCGAAGTCTCCGCCTGCTGCTGGCGGAGTCGTATCGAAGTGGTCTGACCCTCAGCATTTCGGTGAACGACAGACTTGCATGAAAAAGTAAGTGGCGTTGTCAGTTACAGATTTTTGGTGGGTGTGCGGGATTTCTTGTCAGTATGAATCAAAATATGTCTTAATTGTGAATTTAAACTGATAGTGGGGGTAATTTTCAGAACACTTGTGTGGTCGCTTTGGTAGGAGCGCGAAAATGGTTTTGTTGTTCGCTACAAGTGCTTGAATTTGCTTCTCGTTTTTAACAAAATACGCAGCGAAATACAGGTAAAAACATGTTAACATGTAACGTACCAACTTACACACATGTGTTTGTTTTCTTCGCTTCTGCTTTGCAGAACGTTTTTTTTGCTGCATCAACCTCGTTCTTCTGAACTATTTTTCAGCAACATTCTGAACTATTTTTAGTTTTCAGGCCCTAGACCAGGGGTTGGGAACCTATTTACTATCACGGGCCGCATGAATTGTTCATTATCGCTGGCGGGCCGCAAACTCAGTAAATTTTATCCCAAAATTATACTTTTATCTATCTATGAGGAAGAGTGACTTCTCTTGACTTACTATCTAAGTACCTGTTTATCATAGAGCTTCGTATTGACGCGATTTTGTACTCTAACTTCGGTAATTAAAATTCTTATGCGTGTCGTAACAATTATTCATGCGGGCCGCACGATCTCCACCCCTGTTCTAGCCTGTTAGCGACTGCCAGAAATTAATAATTCTTTGAATGTCTGGCAATTTCATTTTGTTTTTTTTTCACAAGGTACCCGGAAATATGGAGTAAACTTTCATAGAAGTATAATGAAACTCGGCATCAAGCTACAAAATAGAAATGCTTGTCAAGGCTTGCACTAGTAACTGCCTGCTTAGTTGGTATACAAACCTCAACGAGCGTTTTCTTTTTTGTTCCGTATGGCGCAAACAGAAGATCCGTATGGCGCAAACGTTTTTCATGCCGTAAACAACAACAATAACACAACCCCCCGTTGTTTCCTTCCCACAGTTTCGTCGATTTCTTCGGCTACATGCCTCTCATTTCATCGCAAAGCCGCCTCGACCCCGCGCTCTTCAAAGACAAGGTGGCGATCACACGCAAGCGCTACCCGAGAATCGAGAACTGACGCCAGCGCGAAGGTTCTGACAAGAACTGCTTTTTCTCCAAAGAAGAGTGAAGTTTAACGCAGATCGACGGGCAGCGGAAGGGTCAGGAAACCGTGGGTGGTGGTGTTGCCCTTATGATGACTCCTGGCTCCAATCGCTCTTCTGAGCGCAACACTGCACCGAAAAACGAACCTCACCGTTCGGACTGATGGGGGTTGTGGAGCGCCCTGAGCGCCATTTGCCAAATGTTCGTTTGC
>JGI24021J15306_10008157_pt1 | contig 12858 bp, 9 predicted proteins | sample Ectturendosymbi1_FD_15306 | JGI IMG/M metagenome (IMG submission 15306) | reverse complement strand
TTTAAAATGTAAGCAGAAACCTCTGGGTTGGTGTGAGACAGACTTAAAAATATGCGAGTCGATAAACGCATTTGAGCCTGCTGAGACAGATCTTCAGAAATTGCTTTTCCTTCTGTCTTCTTATGACAAACGGTCGAAAATTACAACACGCGTACGACGTCGAGGCCTTGCCTAATTTTTTGAAGTAGCATATTTATCCGCAACGAAATTATTACATTTGCAATAAAAACATTGTCTGAAAAATTGTTGGCTTATTTCCTTTCACAGTCGCCGCAAAAATTTTTCAAACCCTGTGCGTTGCTATTTTATTATTGGCAACTTTGCCAAAAATCAGTCACTTTCACGATGACTTGTAGTCAAAAAAGTGATTCCCCGAACCTCTTACTAAGTTAAAAAGTGGCTTAGATTTGTGCGACGAATTCTTTCAGGAAGCAGTCGCTCTGATTCTTGAAGTGACAAACCTTCGACTACATTGATGTTTTACTTCTACGTTATTCCCGCATTACCTAAAGCAGCCCTTTATTTTTGCAGCCTGCTGTGAACTTGCTTTGACCCTCCAAAACTGCGTCCAAAATGGAAAATAAAGTTTTTATTTTTCAGTTAAAACGCCAGCAAGAAGAAAACTAATTGTTTGTTCAGTGTGAGGTTGCATCCAGTCAGCTTACAACGTTTGTGATCTCAATAAAATTGCATTTGCAACATATTTTTAAATGTTCGTTTCAAATGTCAAATATTTGAGGTTGAATTTGCTTTTCCACCTAGTAAAAACATTTTACGTGATGATGCTTGAAAANATGCGATATTTTCTTGTAGCGACGATTGCAACTTTTCAAAACTACAAAAGAAACAAANAAACGTTATTTCTTTAAAAAGAAGTTTTGTTAAGTTTCTTCAAGAAGTACAAATTTTACGCNAAACGGTTTCTTCTCCGACGTTGATTGACAGACCATATCCATCGCTTGTATGTTCATGGAAANTTNCCACTGCTTTTTCAAGTTAAAATNTAGTTTATTACGAGCGAAAAAAATTAATAAACTATGCATACTCTTGCTCTCATCACATGGCTCTTTGCAATATTGGGCTTTGTTTCTCCTTCAAATTCAGTAAACCCAGCACGTTTTCGCAAAGATTTGAACCGGAGCTGAACGCTAAAACCGAAATGCGCGAGACTCCACTTTTGCTACAACTGGCAACTTGATGAAATTTCGTTTGCGCGCGACGCGTCTAACTGTTTTCTTTCGCTTAAGTCTTCTCATCAGGCAAGGAATTTTTTTATCGCCTTACGCTTAAAGTTATGATCAAGCACACAGAAAAGATATCGCAACCTGACACAATCATCATGTCCCAACTGCGACAATCCTCATCGGCATGAACTGCGCTGAGTGTTGCACGAGAATGAAGCACAGCGCGCCCGACGGCGCGTGCCACAAAATATTACGTCTTTTTTTCTCGCGCTGTCTTCAAGAGCATTTGACTCTGTTGCGGTACACCGAAAATTAAAATGTGGCTGGTTTAAACGGCTGCTCACGCCAGTCGAAGTGCTTGTCGGTAGATAATTGGCTTTGCTACATCTCCATCGATTGGCTCGTTTGATTGCAAGGCTAGGCGCCGTTTCACACAAGTCAAAGTCCTTTAGCAAAATGCCATTTCATTAGTAGCGAATTCTCTCGACAAAAACACTTGATCGCCATCGTTCTATTTCGTATCGTCCTAAGTGCATTACGGGCGAAATTTTGCAAAGACAAAACTCAACCTGCCACACAGAAGTGGCAAGTGGGGAATGCACCGAAGACACTGCACCTCCCAACAATTGCTCTCTCATTTATGTACAACCAATCTTCGCATCTACTTTCGAACTCTTAACCAAGGAGCTTTGCTGGACTGCCAGGGGCAAGTACAAGCTTCTGTCGGTTCTTCGGTCGGTGCGACAATGGCAATTTCGTGCCTTTTCCGCTCGCTCTGACCTAGTGAACCTACACTATCGCAAAGCTTATCATCGCATTAAACCCGCTCTGACGCCACTGCGTTGTCGTAAGCAACATAACCTGCGGTCATCTTGCTGAGCGTTCTGGCCGCTGCTTCTGCGCTGAGAAGCTTCAACCAACCAACGACGAAACAAAGATCTGCTCTTTAACATATTACGCGGTTAAGGCTTGATAGCCTGTTGCACCGACAGGAATGTCCGCTGGATCCGCTTAGCTGTGTCAATTTGTACCTAAGCTTGACGTGACAAGCAAACATTCCTTCTTTATTATGCAACCTTTCAGCTCACAAGCAACTGGCAGCTCTAGGTAGTGGTCGTGACTTTCTGAAAAAAAGAGATTGGGTGTGCCACGAAACTTCTGTAGTTTTGATATGCAACAAAATGTGAAAAATCCAGCTTACAAAGCACGTATTGTCGGAGTTGCTCGGAACAAATCAATTAAGCAATCTAGCTCTTGTAGTTAGCGATGACTTCCTTCATATTCGTTGCAGCCTTGATGTTATGCTAAACTTTTGCACAATGTAATGCTTATCTTTTATAGTTTCCCAACAAAATTACGAAGAGAGATGTACACGGCAAAAAATTACTTTTGTTTTGCTCAACGTGTTGATGATAAGTACAGTACGTCAAAAATGTGGCTTAAAGACGTATCTTGCATGCATCTTCGTGCGTGGTGCCAAAATATTTATCGTCAAAGTAAAGAGTAATACATAATTGCCTGCAACAGAATAAGTCAAAGCACAGCTCTGAAGTCTGCCCAGGCGTCTTAACGAACAATCAAACGTCTTGGATATTTTCCATTTTTTGCAATGTCCTCTGAGTTTTCAAGTGAGATGTTTGTATGTGCAGAAGAAGAAAAGCACGTTTTTGCTTATTAAGACTTTTGTCTTGGCTTAATGCATGCACAACCACAAGAGCTATATCTTGCCTACAGAAAAATTAGTTCTGTTGTGTTGTATTTTCAAACACAATTTCAGTAAGCTTATATTCATCGCTAAAATGTTGTTGGAAAGCGGTAGGTTAACTTAAATTTACGTGCTTCATTGGTCATGCATGATAGTTTTTCTGTATTCAAAACAAAGTATTGCTTGTTCTTTACGTACAGTCAGCTATTTTTTGTTCCAGACTTATGTCTCGATGCCAGCGCAATAAAAATTTATATCTGATTGGTAATTAAACAGGACCTTGATTGCGCATTTATAAAACTCGAACTACATCGAAAGCCTGCAAGTGCTGCATATAAAAACAGTAAAATATCTTTCTGATCGTCATGAAGTTAAACCAAAAATTTATCATATTTAGTCTAAAATATGTTCGCCGAACATATTTTAGACTGATTTGTTTTTATTTGTTTTTGGACAAATCATAAACACAAACTGCTGAAATACGGTTTAGAATACTTAGTTGAGAATCATCCGTGTTTTTACAACATGGGCGACTGAAAAATCCGCAGACAAACATTTAGCAACACTGCTTACTGATTTACTTTTGAGCAAGAGAGTGAAAAAGACACTCAGAGAATTCCCACGCAAGTGGAAATTACCACGAGTACCTACAATTCCTAATTGTTCTCGTGGTAATTTCCACTAGCGTCGTGATTTCTGAGTCTCTGTTTCACTCTCTTGCTCGAAAGTAAGCCAAGCAGTGTTGCTAAATATTGTGTTCCCTCCAGACCACAACTTTGACAAGATCACTGTTTTCGTTTCTGCGCAATCCCTTAAGGAAAGTTGAAAAGAAATTGAAAATTTTACGATGTAAAGATNAGATGCCATCGCGTTTATTTATGACCTCACTGTGTTTTTACCAGTGCGCCCATAATTAAGCTGGTTCNTACGGATCNTGTCGCACTGGGCATTGACAGCGGCAGTTGGAGTTTCACATCACGNTGGCNTTGAAAGAACGAGCTGCATGAACCAAACGTTTGAAATTCNGTCGGATTTTATTGACAAGTTTTTAGTTCAGGAACCATCGAACGATTACACCTGGAGCAGTTTTTGATTATTTTCTCGCGGCATTGTCACCAAAAGGTGATTTGCCAATGCCGTGCTAATGTCGTCGTCAGTAAGAAGCATTAATCCCACTTTCCATAAACTTGCGGCAAGGTTATCGCGTCAGTTGCAACGTTTTCTCCGAATCAGAAGTGACGTCAGAGCCAGCATGTTTTGTTGTGCCAAAAACATCCTTGGCAGAAATTCGGAGTGACAGCATGATTGTTTCGGGTAAGACGAACTCGTGTCTCGTTGGCAGTTTACTTTTCAGTTGAGAACTTTTATGGTTCCTAAACAACAGATTGCAGCTACCTTGTTGTTTACTTTAAACTTGGCAAAATCGCCACCTAAGAGACAAAATCAGCTTTACTCCTTTGAATTCAAATCAGAAATTTTGTGTATATGAAAGCGAGAAAAGTGTTATAAAAGCGATCTAATCAACCTCCATGCAGAAATGTTTTACATGCAATTGATAATATTTTACTAAACTACTGATAATATTTTTGAGCGTGGGAGAGCAAACATCATTATGTGCCGAAATTGTAACTAATTGCAATAACATTTTGCTGAACAAATGGCAATCAGTGTCAAACTTTCACTTATAACTGCAAGATCAATTTTTTTGTCAATCATCCTCCGCAACGTTCGAAAATAACTACTCAGTCTTCTTTACAAATAGGCCTCTAGGCGGCTACATGATTACTGCAACACAACTGGAAAAAAACGATTATTCAAAATTATATAAATAGCATGCTTTTTATAAAAAGTATAACTCTCTTTCTTTGCGAAAGTAATAGCGGGTCCCAATTTTTAATTCAAAACCATTAATGCAGCAAACGCTCGTGCGTGAACAAGTTTTGCAGTTTGAAAAGCATTGCGTCACATTTGCAGGACCAGCAGATATTTCTCTNCCTGCTCTCCACTTCGGCATTTTCGTNCTAAGCCCTTGTGAGCAGAGGAGAGGATCGACNCAGCGTGATGTTCAANCAACGAGCATGCTAGGCCACAACNNGACATTTAGTCTTATTANTCTGCCATGCAACTCTTCGAACAAGCGGCCCTTCAAACAAACGCCCTTTTGAAAATCGATGCGAAACAAGATGATAACTTTTTTGCGGTGTGAGATCTTTATCTGCTCTACCGAAAAACACTACAATGAAGTGGATTAATAATGATGTGATATGTATATCTTGAGTGAGGAAGGTGTGGGAAGCTGTTTTGTTGATGGTCACTCGTAGCGGTAACAAGGAACTCTGGTAATGCTTTCGGAAATTGCCACTGTGTTGTTTTGAGGGTCTTTATCAACTTTTACATTGAATGAGTTTTACTGCAGTACGTGGTTGATCATTTCTGATCTTGGTACATACTTCCTGATTGGAAAATGGCATAAGACCTGTATTTGGCCAGTTGATCGATTTACAAAGGGTTGTGAAAGTTGTAACCCAGTAGGACCAGCGTATGAATTCGTGGATCTTCGTACATAGTTGCTTTTGCCTATTCAGCTGACAATGACTTGTCAGTTTGGTCAACAACAAGTGAACGTTTTTATATGTTTTACCTTGAAATAGAAACACATTTTATAGGACTGTGTTGAACCTTGCTGTTTGTGGTGTATGAAATACAGAAACAACAGTTCTAGGAACGAAACTCTAATTTGTTCATTTGACGGAGGAAATCATCAGAAATATTACTTAAGTTTGAAACAAAGATATTCTTTGTTTAGTGGAAGATGATTTTTGAAAGAAACTGTGCAACTTTCAATTGATTTATAATAAAATAGCTGAAAATCGTCAAATAAAACTATATCCAATCTTGTAGACAACTGCAGCAATTATAAAACTCATTTTCAAGGTCTGTCTCTCATCAAAGGTTTTGATTGCCACGCTGTGAAAAACAGATTTGCGGAGTCGGATGTAAAATGTCCAACTCCAACTCCGACCTTTCCAAATTTCCAACTCCGACACAGACTCCTTTACATAATGTGAGTGAAGTTTGGCTGTCAACAATTTTTGGCAACTAGCAATCAATGGAAATTGTGGTACTCTGCAAGAATTTTCTGTTTCAACAAAGGTTTCAAAAGAAATTGCACCATTTCAACAGGAATTCCCAAGTTTGAAGTGTGATATAAAAAATGATTCAATTCGATTTTCGGAGTCGGAGTCGGACAAAAAAATCCGACTCCGATCCATGGTGTTGTTATAGTGCTCCGATTCCACCCAAAAACCTCCGACTCCTTGCGCCTCCGACACAGAGTCTGCAAGCCTGGTGAAAAAGTAGAATTTTCTGGATACTCCTGAAATTTCATTTTTATCCAATTTGGAAACTGGGTACTGTACTTCATTGCAAAACATTAAACCTCAATATTATACCGCCAGGTTTGTTCAAGTATGGTTCATAAACGGTGCCAATGTACTGTAAATCGTTACACATCAAGGTCAACGTCAACAGTTATCAGATTTTTTAGTTCAACCAACAACTATATTCACAAGAAAACAAGTCAGGAGATACCAGGAATCATATGATTTAGCGCGATCTCCTACAACAGAAACGCTTCAGCAATACTTCTAACGTTTTTGTTTAGAAAGTAATTATGGTGTAGCTGGGTGAGGCTGATTTTTTCTTTTAAAACGAATTTTCATATAAACGAATTAACAAGTCAAGTAGGCTGTGTGTAAATTTAACTTGATATAAGGTTTTTATCTTGTTTGAGTTAATATTAGTTGTTTAATTAAGTCGAGTCTATTGAGACTTCGGTAAAGGTAGATTTGTTTCACTATGGATAAAATATCCTCTAGAGCGGTACAGCGGCATAATGAAATAATCCAATTTTGAAATGGTTTGTTGTGTCACTTTAACAACCATCATGAATTTGCTGAAATTTAGCATTTTTTAAACTTTTGACATATACTTGTGCTATGATTCTTACTGTGGTGCTATGCTTCCATTTATTATCCATTGATAACTGAAACATTTGTTTTAGAAAAAATGTTCCGATAGAACGAAGCGCTGCTTTTGTTTGTTTGCATTTCGGCACTAGATGAATTCGACAACTTTGTGAATTTGCGAGTCTTTAAGTTGTAACGTCAATTTTTCAACCCTCTGCCCTTGGTAAGTTTTGCTTTTGGATAAAAAACAAGACGCTTTTAGAGTTGCTTAGTTTACTCCAGATTGCTGAAAAAATATTTACCAATGCTTTAAATGTTTACCTTGATTAATTTTCTAAAAGGTGTTTACCATGATCGCCTTTCCTGGAAAGAACAAAAATGCCTTAAGTGCCACGCGACAAAATACCAGATGAAGCTTCCGTTAGCTGGAAAAGCTGTTTCGTGCCGTATATCCATTTTTACAAAGCTTAGCGACAAACAATCATATCTACATTAGACACCAGTGCTTCCATTTAAGACTGAATTTACTGCCCAAGTTCGCTTGGATCTCTCTAGAAAATGCTTATCTTTTTTTTACTTTGTACCTTGAAGCGTCGATTTAGTGCGGATTTGATAACCTAATACAAATCCATTTCATCTTGACTTTGTTTTGTATAAACCTACAAAACTGTAGGAAATGTCAATATTTCTTGGTGGTGCTGTTTTCAAAATAGCTAGACATTGCACTCGTTTTACTGTAAAAGCTCATACTTTAATTGTCAGAACCTAAGAAACCACGATCTCTGTTGCCAAAAATCCAGTAAGCATTGACATTCTGTTGTTGGTTTGCCTTTACACTGATATCTTCGACGATTGATTCCGAAAATCACTTCAAAATCTTATTCTAAAGATCACTGGTTAAAAGTCGTCAGTTATTCTGCTTCCGACAATAGGAATGCTACAATATAAGTGATCAGTAGATCTGTATCAGTGATGGAGTCTCGATCTCGAAGGTTTCACGTCTCGTCTCGGTCTCGAAGGCTGCGTAGGTCTCGGTCACAAACCTATTGCCTTGAGATTTTGAATACTGCAACGATACGGATAGCAAAGCTTCTGTAGTTTGACGTGCTTTTTGTCTGCTGTATTTGCAGATACGAAACAATCAAAGCAAGTAGGAAAAATGCCATAAATTCGAAAAAAGTTCAACTTGGAAGTGGTGGTACTGGTGACATTTGTTGGAAAATTTTAGGTATGATCCAAAAAGTTTCAAGTCACGAGTCGATCGGTCTCGGATTTTTTATGAAGTCTCGGTCTCGACGTTTTGACGAGGTCTCAGTCTTGAAGTTTAAATCTCGGTTTTGACGTTTGCGTCTCGACTACGTCTCTGATCTGTATCTTGTGAGAAGCTTTATTTATTGTTGCAACCAAAATTTTTATGCAAGTCCAATTAAGCTTGCTTTATTTGACCTAAACCCAAGCTGAAAGAATAAACATACTATAAGTTAATTAAAATGAGCCAGTAAACCAACGCACAGTGTAAACAATAGCAGACGATTGAGTGTGATATGGCGGTTTGTTGTTGGCGCTTTATAACTACAATGGTCTTGTAACGCCAGGTCTGAGTTTTGTACAATTTCTGGGTTCATTTTCACTCGGGTTGTTTTTGTGTTCTGCTTGTGTCCGCTGCAGCTCTTTCCGTACACCGTGCGCCTGGTAAGAAGGCGACAGTACCAATTTACAAGGTCTTGGTAAGACCCGGCCCGACCAACCAGCACCGAAGCTACCAGCACCGAAGCGGACGCACTTACCACTAGACCACGGGCTGGTCTAGCAGACGATTGATCCAAAAAGCAAGCAGTCAATGAAAAAGCACACGAATGCAATTACGCACTCAGGGAAAGAAAAACGCAAAAGCAATTATACGTGCGAAAGCGAGGATCACAATCTTCCTTTCTAAATGAAAAGAAAGGATTGCAAATCCTTATAGCATTTTCAGCATGAGCGGCAGATTTTGCAAATATTGTGCAGTCCATTCATCATCAGGTCGGCGTCTGATGAGTTTCGGCATTCGTGACGACCTGCGAAGAGCAAGAAATTCAGGCGATGTTTTATGGACTTGTCCGCCTGAACCTGAAGGCTCACTGTCAGGTTCGTCAATTGGAACAAAAACGACGACTGTCGCAGGTCGATGTAAAGAAGTACCTGTAACATTTTCATAATGTTCAGCCACAGCTTGACTGCTGTCAAAACCATTTTCTCCACACGCATCTTATTTTTTTCGGACGCAGGACATAGGGTAAAGTCCCCAGTTGAGACGGAAGTTTCTCATCCACCAGCATGACGAATATACGCAAAATGTGGATTTGCACTCAGCAATTCTACTCGATCCACGAGAGGGTCACTTCTGATTCGATTGTGACGGCGTATCGCGTCACATGCATGTAAGTGCTTCATAAAGGCAGCTACGTGCGCACAAGCAATAACAGAGTGAACATGGTCGAGCGGGGATCTCTGTTGTTGCTTGCCCGTTGCACTAGTGGACTCAGCATTCCTTCCGTTGCGCGTTCCAATCGCCCATGAAAAGCCGCAACTAAACGAGCAAATCTCTTCGCAAATACTGAACCAGATGTTGAAAACAACGCAGGCAAGGACCTGCCAAGGAATCGCTCATAAGGGATTGGTTCGAGGCGGAGCAGAGCAACGACTTTATCACGCGTGCAAAGCTTCGGGAAAGAATTTGATCCCACTGCTCTTTCCTCAGTATCTTGTGCGCAACATGAGTTTTGCTGTTTTACACAAAGTATAATTAAGACACTCACATCAGAATTCCCCTCTCAGCGTGGATGGAAGTTCCACGTCTCGCCGGCTGGTAGCTACTTTGCGTCATAACAAAACCTCCCGCAATTCCCACGACATAAACGCAGATCCTCGTCGGTCGCTGTGAATATAAATTGGAATTCCACACAAAAAAATCTCTGAGTTAAACAATGAACAACGGTCTTCGCGGAATCATTACGGCAAGGAAACGCAACTGGGAAGCGACTGAACTCATCAATGACATGAAGTACGTGCGGTAATTTGCATTTCGCTCCCAAGTACGCGTTGCCCTGACACGTGTTTCTCCTCGTTTGTGAAACTGAGATTTAAATTCCCCATAAATCTTGCACTCGTGACAAGTGCTTTCGACCTCATTGAGGGAAAAAGGCAAATTTTGTCCTACGAAGTTGTTCAAGCTTTTGATATCGAAAAGGGCTTGGTACCACTTTTAACGAATCGCCTTCCGGAATGGCACCTCTAACTCCAGAGGTTCTGGAAAGTGCGTCTTAGACCACATTTTCTATAACAGGACGTGCACGACTCGACAGTTGAAAGTACAGAGTTCTACTGCCCATAAGATGATTATACTGTTCTTTTTTGTGCCATTTAATGGATCCAACATGAACGCCACGGAGCCTGGTCAGCAAAAGAGCAAAGCGTTCGGCGATGGAAGAGAAGAACCCACTTTCGCACAGGTTTTATAATTGCAGTAGCTTTTCGTTCCACTGTGAGATATTTTTGCTCGGTGGGAGAGAGCGTTCGTGACATAAAAGCAACTGCCGCACTGTTTTGACTCAGAGTTGCAGCAGTGCAACAACTTCTGACGAGTCGCATTCCACGAGGAGTTCTTGATTGTCATCGGTAGTTACCAAAGAATCTCGGATTAGACTTTTCTTCAGACCTTCCAATTCATTAGTTTTTTTGCAGTCAAATGAAACGAGGTAGAATTGGCCAGAGCGTGGCTATGATCTGAAAATTTTGGCAAACATCGCGCTTAGTCCGCCAACACATTCATTATTCGTTTCAGCTCACACGAATTAATTGGCGGCTTGAGTTCAATCAGTGGTTTCAGGCGGTTCGGTTCTGGCCTGATAAGACTCAAAAGAAAGTCTGTACCTCGAAAATCGATTTCAGTTACCCTTTCAACTGTCTTTTATCGCTGAAAGTAAGGTTTTCTTCTACGGAAGCTTCGAGGAATGCAGCAAGGTTCTTACCCTTATCCTGCTCTTCTACAGTGGCGCCATCGACGATAATGTTGTCCATGCGAGGCGTATGTGCGATTACATTTACGCTGTTGAATGACGGTGTCAATTACTATTTGAAATGCCGACACCCTATTACACTCGCGTAAACTGGTAACGTTTTTCAAGTGCTTAAACTTGTCTTCTGGAGGAATGGGCACTTGATAAAAGGCAGATTTGAAATCCAAAGTGACAAATATTTACATTTTTATAGTTCGGCCACTTGGTCTTCAATCCGCATCAAGCTGAGTAAACCAAATTATGGTCTGAGAATAGTCAATTACAACTCTCGGCTTGTGCCTGCCATCATGTCCCACCAAAACGTGACCTTGCCACGGAGTACCAGCTTCTACAATGGCGCCCGCTTTACGTAAATCTTGGATTTATTTTCCAATGAACAAAGTGTCTTGGAGAAGATATAGCAGTAGGGCGGCAGTCAGAATTCAAAAACTTAATAAAGCCGTGGATCTTATCAAAGCCGTGGTCTACTTTGGCGGCTACAAGCAAGCAGCAAGACGAAATGATTAACAAGCAAGCAGCAAGACGAAATGATTAAGCCATCAGTTTTGAAGTTTCTTCAGAATGAAGTTTCATGAACTCTTTGCTCAGAATGATGTCTGAACAAAAGGACGGTAATTGGCACCAAAAGTCATATTTTCGTAAGTTCTCTCAGCGGTGTTAATATCAGTAGGTAGCGTGCTTTGAAGTGACTGATATAAAGATGTGAAAGCCATGGGCTTCCGCAGGTAGGCAAACCGGTCAATTGCCCCCCTGGAAATTAAGATTAAGAACCAAAAATTTCAAGAAACCTGAAGTTGGCAGCTCAACTCCGATTAATTGATTTAATTTTTGCAATGACAAGTTATTTGCCGATATGTCACTCACACTGCACAAGAGCATGGGCGTTCGCAGAAATTTTTCCAGGGGGGAACAGTGTCAACAATTTGCTAAACTTTCTCAGGTTGCTAAAGATGCAGCAATGCAGATGGACGTTCGCGAAACACTTTTCCGTTACTACACGACTACACCACAAAAAAATGCCCTATGTTACAGTGGTCACAAAAAATGCGCTTCTTTGGCAACCTAGTCAGGTGTATTCCGATCATATTCAAAATAGGGTATCTTCAAATTTTGAAAGTATGGTACTTATTTTCACAGAAGTGTTGCCATGGTCTTTAAACAACCAACAAATTATGACTTTATTTTACCTAGCAAGACGTGTCAGCAGTGTTGCCACTCGGGTCAGTCTCGTTCAGATTGTTGCCTTCTTCAACATCAGATTTTTCCGTAGAGTTTCAAATAAACTAAATGCTTCCTTTACTAATACCTAACAAAGCGCGATGAACCTCTTCTTAATCCGAAATAGAGCGAAGTGTCGTAAGCATGACCGACTGTTCCATTACGGAGAATGCAGTATGCTACTGCAAATGGAGAAGTCGGTCATGCGTAACGTAAAATGTTCATACCAACGTTGCAAAGGGAACTTCTCGACTCTTCAGTTTGGTGGAACGATATCCACACATGAGGTGAGAGATTGAAGGAAAAATAAAAAAATTATGAATGTAACTTTTTTTTGACTTGAAAGAGTAGGAAATGTGGAAAACACAAACAACAGCCCAGTCAACATCAGATTTTTTCGCCAAAACATCAGACATCAGATTTAATGTTAAAATATCAGAAGTGGCAATACTGCTTGTCAGCGTCGCCTGGAAAAAAGAGCTGCAAACGTCTATGACAGGGGTGTCAAACATACGGCCCGCGGTCCAAATCCGGCCCGTTGCGTGGTTGGATCCGACCCGCGGGATGATTTTGTGAAATAAAAACTTCTTTGTTTGCTTGAGAAGTCTGTCCAGTTATACTTCAATAGCTGGTGACTATAGATTTCAATTACTTGCAACCTTAACGTAATTTCTTATATTTTATTGTTTTTCTCTGATTTTTTCACGTGAAAATTTCCCGTTTTC
>JGI24021J15306_10008156_pt1 | contig 12858 bp, 9 predicted proteins | sample Ectturendosymbi1_FD_15306 | JGI IMG/M metagenome (IMG submission 15306) | reverse complement strand
TGGTGGTGTTGCGTTGATTGTGTGATTCACCACGAACGGGATGTGCGTGAAGAATAACACCATTATGTATGTGGCGCGAACAAGCAATAATAGAGTGATCTAGTCGGGTGATCTCTATTGTTGCTTGCTGCCACGGTGCGAAGCTTTGCGCATATGCCGCTCGGGATTTCCGATCGCAACACCAGACAAACTGAAAAATTTAACTTGCTTTCAACGAATAAAGTTTATGTATAGCATGTGTCAACGATAGGGGCCCTTTCTGAGAGGTTACCTCGGGCAGCTAAATTCTTAAATCTACCCTTGCAAATAATAAAGAACAAATTTAACACAAAGGACCGCGCGACCCTAAAAGCGCGGGACCCGTAGCAATTGCTACACTTGCTACTATTGTTAATCCGGCACTGCTTGTGAAATGCATCAAATAAAACAGGGCTGCTGTACCAGTCTGCCAAATCATTCAAAAAAGTAGGGTGTTATTAAACATAAGACGATATTTGTTGATGCTGTGCTTCTTATTGCAGTTAAATAGCATAGTAAACATATTATGAATTGAAAGACTGATTTATCTTTATCACCTGTAGATTTTGATGAAGAAATATATCATATGCACTGTAATACAGCACAGCGATGGCATGACAAGTGTTACGGCAGTTGTGTCCAAAAAATCATAAATTAATAGACCCTCCTTTGCTGCTGGTAAAAGAGTGATTCCTCATCACAAACGCAACATTCGAAAGAGACTCGATCCCGTCTACATCAGCTACGAAATTTAAATTTCTCTGCGGGATTGTTCCAATTCTGACGAAACAAACCAACCAGGCTTCAAATTCACTTTCAGAAGTACTAGGCTAGATCTAGAGTGCAGTGCAGCTGCGAGCACTAGCAGCGGTAGGCGCACGACCAAGCTCTGTGAAAATGTCGACTAGCGGAAACAGCAGATTGGTACAGAGATCATTGAACGGCTTTAGATATGTGTAATTGTACACGCCGCTAAGTGATTCAATGGTTACTGCTAAACACAGTTGTAACAGTCTCTTTCTGCCAGGTTGCCAGCACAAGTACTGTAATCAGACATTCATGATCGTGAAAGCCGCGAATTGAGAAAGCAGGCAGATTAAAGTTGTCTCCTGTCAGGTAATGTAGATGCACCAGGCAGCTAGAGCAACAGCAGACATGTTCAGCATCGTAAAGAAATTAGCATTGAGACTTACGCATGGACTTAAACCAGGAAATGCTGTGTTTCTGGTGGCATATCAACATTGCTGACTGCTCATATGCCCATCGCTGTCGTTGCATTAGCGAACGTGAAAAATAACTTGGCACCACACTTTAATCGTAACTTAAGAAATATTGCTACAGTGAGCTGCAGTTTTCAAATTTGACTGTCAGCAAGCAAGTGCGGTTGGTCGTTCGCTATGATCCCATGTGGTTTTTGGTTGCGATGTTTACGCAGTAAACATATTGCTTTTCCGTGCTATCCATTTTTCATCAACCTAGAAATTGCTTCTGCTCTAGCTAATTCACTACAAATGAGATTTCTGTACTTCAGAAAATTGATAAATGAGTCCAAAACTACGATGATAGTAATCAAGGCTATCTTGCAATCTTCCTGGAGCGGTGTGTTTTGGTTTCCTTCTTGGGATAAACTTAACCACTGTGTTACCCCATACCTTGTAAACTTTGAAACAGCGTTGCATTGGAGTAGGTTGAGCATACACTATTCGTAATCAGTAAAGAGTTTATATTTTGTGCAAGTTAGAAAAATTTGTTGTGTTTCTGGTATTTTTGATTTTGTTGATGTTATCACAATGTTAAGAATTAAGTTGTTGCTAAACAGTAACACCCACCAGTTTAAACCAAAACCTCTGGAAGTCTTTACTTACGCATTTCTCCAGCAGGCACAACTAGCGTAGTGATCAAGTACTTTTACCACTGTCTGTATGCACTGATCCACTATGACATACGATGCGTGGAGAGTAAATGGGGGTCCGACCCAGCACGCCCCCAATTCGACCGCTGTAACCGCCGATGTGCTCGAAGTAGGCTTCATCTTTGCATTTTGCATTCTCGCCTTTAGCTTCGCACTGATCGTGCCAGGCTATCGTGGTTGGACGGTAAGTGCTTATATTGTATTGTCTGTGTTTATTTTCATTTTTGTATATGAAACAAACGTCTGTGACTGTTTTCCCAACTTTTCCTTATACCTGCTGTTTCAGCCAAAACACCTGTGATTTTGATTGTTTCAATTTTAAAACTGCTAACCTGCAACCGACTGAGCACTCGCCAATGATAAAAAGAATTTTTGCATGGCACGAAACTTGAAAGACTAACCTAAAACTTAGTAGGGCTAGAAATGTTGTCAAATATTTTATGTTATTGTGAATTTCTGACGGTAGTTCTCTGTTTGGGTCCCAGATTATGGGTTATTTGAATGTTAACTGCTTTCGAATAAGGTTATTGGATCGTAATTGCGCCTGCTCGCTGACCTACAACATGGGTATTTGAATCTCTGACCTTAAATAAACCGATGTTGTGAAAAACCTAATCATGGCAACATCAAGCTCGGTATTGCGAAAGTTGAAGCAGATGTTGTGTAAATTTTGCTTTTGCTAAAAATTATGATCTTTGGTTTAAAATTGTTATTCCACGTGATTTGTAAAAAAAGCATATAGCGTATTTAATTATCACCAATTTTTCTGAATGACGCAACGATATGCTTCAGCTAGATTTGTTAAGACAAAACCTCGACATCATTGCTTATTGGGGCCGAGCCCCCCAAAGATTTTAAGAAAAAAATATCACATTATTTTTCGTTGCTCACTGTCAGTGGTCGTAAGCTGTCGATTTTATGGTAATTGCTGTGCGCAAAAAGTCAATCACCTTTTCTGCTCTTCACCTCAAAAAAGCACCAGAGTCCCCCCCATTTTTTGTTAACATGACACCCCCGGTTAAGCTACGACTGAAAGAATGTGATTTTAAAGAGAATAGTCCCAGAAAAGGAACCAGGTGTGCTGCATTTAAACGCAGACACATAAAGCCATAAAAGCAGAGCCCAGTCAGCTGATTCCTCGAAAACCTGTAGCAAACCTGGAGCTTTTGTTTGTTCTAGTGCCCGGGCAACGCAAAAATTAAGTTTTGAAGCAGTCATAAAGGAAATGCACCGGACGCTGAAACTTTCCTGCGGCTATTTGTGAAGGATCAATTAGCAGCGCAACGTCAGAACAAAAGCTAAATGGCTGAAAGTAATCCAAGTTGCAAAATGAACTTTTCACGCTATTGTTTGTTTGGATCATCTCATCAAAATAACTTAAACTACTTTCTTGAAAACGGCTGTGTTTGTTTGATTGCTTGAATTCTTAAATATAGAGGTCACTTTCTAACAAGAATTAAAAATCAAGATTAGTAGCAGAAGACAAGGCACAATAAATTTGCTGCCCAAGCTTTTCGTCTTTTTCCGCGTCTTAATATCACGCAGGACAACGTTTTACAGTCGGGCTTGTTGTTCGAACACTAGTACCCCCAACGCAAAAAAAGAACAGGCCGTTGTAAAGTTAGAAATAAATATTTTAGTATGGCGCGTAAACGGACCTCGCATACGTTTTGAATCACCTGCTTCTCCACAGCGAGTTTCACGAAGTTCTGACTGAGATGTTTGAGATTGTTTTGAAATGAAGTCAAGCATGAGTCACTAAATTTAAGCCATCTGTTAACGTTACTACCACCTTCAAATATTGAAACCTTTCACCACCGCAGCTAATCTATGAAAAAATGCGTACCTGTTTCTTGAAAGATGCAGAAAGTCTAACAACGTATGGTTGCGTGCTTCGATGCAGTCAGATTGTTTATATTCGTCCTTATTCTTTGAACTACAATCGCATTTCGCTTTGTGACTGAGTTCTCGGACTTTGTAATGTTTGTTCGTTTGAGTGCGTGTGCATGCCACAACACATTCGTACTTCACTTGACCTTGACCAGTGTTGGACTCAGCGTCCTTTTCTGGAAGTAGTGTTGTACCCAGGGCTCCGGAGCCGCAGCGCCGGAACTGGGCATTTTGCTTGGAGGCGGAGCTCAAATTAAAAATCAGGACTCGGAGTTCAGTTTAAAATTTAAGACCAGAGCCGGAGNTATGGCTATTTGAGAGGTAGCTCCGGCTNANGGTCCCTTCCTAGATACTAACGGTTTTGCCAAATAGACTTACGAGTACTCTTTATAGCACATTAAACGCGATTGTTACGACTTATGACACCAGACTATGCAACAGTGGATCTGCAAGCCTTTGCTTCTTGGTTTTAATAGGCGCTAAGGCTGGCGCATCGTAGTTGGGAGGCGGGGTGTTAATTGTTGAACAATGGTTCTCAAATACTGTTCTGAAGAGCCGCATGCAGATCTCAAGCATCTTTTGTGCGGGTTTTACTTTTAACAGCCTTTCAGTAACAGATTTTACTTGAATAAGAGCTGATGATTCCTACTTCGTAGGCGAAATATACGCTCTGTAAGATCTTAGTGTCTGATACTTTGCTGGGAAATGATTCCTTTCGATAGACAGTGTCTTTCAGTAACACCTCTAATATTTTGTGCAACAGACTTCGTTAGTGCAATTGAACAAAACGTGTCAATTGACTTGTGGTAAAATTTGTTTGTGCGGCTTTCTAACAAAAACGTAGTTCTGGATTTGGCTCCTTTAAGCGAAATGGTTGAGAACCACTGTTGTAGAAGTAAGAAAAACGTTACTCCCACAACATCTTACTTTCTGGTCAGAATGATCAAACCGGGTCTGTAGCAGTGTAGCGATCTAAAGGAACTGAGCTATAATGAGTAGATAGATAGTAAAATATTCATAGCTTTTTTAGCTGTGCATTGTGTAATCGTGCTGTTAACAGGGAGTATGATTAAGATATGATACCAGTGCAGACTTAAGCGTGAAATGCATGGTACGCCACTGTAAAGTAGGAATTTTTATTATAAACCATTAGGCTTACTAGCAACTTTTACTAGATTACTGGCAAAGTTTACTAGCAAACATTACGTTTACAAGCAGTAGCACAACATAAAAGTTATAAATAATTGGTAGCGAACTAGCATTGCTTTGCATAGCAGTACATTATCAAGAGGGTATAAAAACCAATGCAAACAAATGTGGGACTTTTCTTGAAGTTTTCATCTGTGGAAAAAATATATGTTTTCAGCACGGTAATCAGTCTTATTTTCTCCTAAGCTTCGCTGGCTAAATTGTGCTGTATACTTTGCGATCCATCACTGGTTATTATGAGTGCAAAAAATAAGAAATCAGAAGTTTTCAGCTATTTTTGAAAAGTGAAATGTGAATTACTTGCTAGAAGTCATACTATTTCTTTGAACAAAAGGCTTTTAAGCACATCTTGACATTTGTGCACATGTGTGCGTGTTTGAAAGAACACATGAGAGTCGACTATGTGTTTTGCGTTGTTTGCATGGTTTGCCCAGGCAACGCTGTTAGCTGGAATCGCCAAGACTGCAACAGGCAAAGCATGCAACGAGTGCAAAACACTTGGTGAATCAGGGCAGGTCTATGTTTAAATGCTCGTCACAAATGGAGTTTTCCAAACAGCCATTTTCTTGATTCTGGTCGTAAGAAATAACAACAGGTCCTCAGACATTGACGGCAAAACCAGCAACTGCCTTTCCAGAAATTGTTTAAGTTACTGTTATCTTCAGTTACGTTTCTGCTAGTAACTGTTCTCTAAAACGTCTGAACCTGTGATTGTTGTTTTATCGCTAATTTTCTCGTGGTAAAAGCGCTGCTTGTAAAAAACTACCAAATTAAATTACTCAAAAAGTGTTGGTATATTCTCTTAGTTTTGTGTGCTTGATATAATTAATTTTCCATGCAACTTGAGGGACACCAAGACAATTGAAATGTCAATATGTGAAAACGAACAGAAGGCGGAGCCATGGAAAAGAGAGCTCCGGAGACGGAACTGTATCAACTCTAAGACGGCTCCTTAGCCCTGGTTGTACTAAGTGTTACGAGTTCTCGAACAATAGTGCTAGGAAAGCGTCCGTAACTCTGTGGTTGTACCTCCAACGCCACTGTAAAATGTCCTTTGTCTGTTTCTATCAATCTGCGTTGTGTAGACAGTGTGTGCTTGTACTATGGACTTCGTGTCTGTTTCAAAATGAAATTTAAATTAAAATTTTCTGATTGATATGAAAGGAGGTGGTTTTGAGGAGGCCGATGGAAAAATCGTTTTTGTTTGTTTCTATTTCTAACATGGTCACTTTTTTGCTGAAAAAATGATCGTTTCTGGAAGTACCGTGTTGCAGCACACAGACAGCTCTATAGACTGAGAAGTTAAAGACTTTCAATATTTCAATGGCTTTTTAGCTGCCATGACAAGCTACAGTAAATCCTTACCCTGCTTGTGTTTGCAAGTTCGGTGTTTGTCTAGAGAGTTGTCCAATTAAAGTACATGCGCTTTGCATGGTCGGCTTCTTTGCCTGCGCCATTTCGCCTCAACGCACTGCAACAAATTGTGGCCGTTTTAGGAATTCGTCCTCTTGCCCAGCGCATGTATGATGTCGGCTTTTGTGACCAAGCCGTTTAGCCTTGGTGATATTTTTCGCTTCGATTGTTACTTCCAAAAATATCTTGACAAGATATGAATAGATTACCGCAGACATCAGACTGCATCTTGTTTAAGAGTCTGGGTTTTACTCGTTTATATTCGGTGGGTAATTGGTTGGTGACGCTTTTTTTTCAAAAAAATATTTTTTCAGAAAACTTTTGTCTGGTCTTCGCTATTTGCAACGAAGCAGAAAATTTTCACTTGGCTTGAGGTGATTATCTGATATTTTAGGTAAAGGTCAAACACCATACATCAGCAGATTGCACACTGCGTCTAAAAACGACGGTTTTGCCGTTGGCTCATTTTAGGATTTGAAGGGCAATTTATTTTTAGCTCAACGCTGATTTCCGCTGATGTGAGGTATTTGAGAGATATGCAAAGGCCGCCAATATCACGCTTCAAAGAGAATCTAAAGGCTTGAGCAAACGACTTTGAGCCATTTGTGTGTGATGGCGTTACACAATTGGCCGGAACACTTGCTGAAGTTTTTCTGTTCGTTTGTCAATGCGGTGGAACAGAGTTATTAGCATACAGCTCGCCAGGGAAAGAACGCAAAGACTCAGGAATCAAACCATAGCTCTGGCGCAAGTAACATTAGACGCTCGAACATCAGCGGGAATTACCCTGCTGGTGTAAGTGCAAAGTGAGAAAGACTTCGAATTTTTACGTTCTGAGAAATCTTTGAAAAAATATTCTGATATCATTAAGTTGTTACTTTCACTTCAATGGTCATCTTAAGCTGAAACATAACAGAAAGATGCGTGACAACAGCGGAGTCAGACAAAGAAAATGTTTTTTCATCGTTGCCGTTACGCTTCGCTTGTTTGGCCGTTACGCTTCGCTTGCTTCTATTGTTTGTGAATGACATACACAAGGTGCAAAGTTATTTTGTTAAATTAATGAAGGTATTTCATTGTTTGACTAGAGGTCCACAAACTGTACATCATTTGCAAGTCTTAAGACTGACTTTATTACTAAAGAGCTGTTCAGCGTGGCGCATTAATAGCTTCTCGTTTGTCTTCTTGACTGACAGAAATCGAGAATCCTTCCAAACAAAACAACGCATTGTATTTTAAGGGGGTGCTATGTTTGATTTTCTGCAGACTGAATCTTAATCTGGAGAAACAGTGTTCACGTTTGCCACCAGTGGTAGAAATTCGTTATGCGCCCCCAGGTGCACAGGTTTGGTGCAAGAGTTATAAAATCTTTGCCCCATAAAACTGACCCTGAAATCTTCTTCAAAGAAAAGTTTACCGTTATCTTGACGTTACAAAAGCAACAGGTGTTAGCACAGCCATGGATATCAACATCATGGGCAGCCACGTCCCTAGGGGCAGAACCAGGAACGAACAAAGGATTTAAGATTTGAGGGTTGGGAACAACTTGAGGATGTGAAATATGTGAAGTCAGCTGCGTTTCACTTGCTCTCAAACGTTTTCAATAAAAACGCTTTAAGCCGTAGGTTTGATACATTAGAGCAGGGATGCACAACTTTTAGCTATTTCCGGCCGCATTACGTTTTGTTTTATTGATTACGGTCGCCAGTGAGTTCAAGATATTCTTATTTTTTTGCATTAACTCCGTTCTGCTTCCACACACTGAGCCTACCCTGCTTCCGCACTTGTGTTTGGTCGTCTTTCTACTAAGTATCCTCCATACAGTAGACAAAGAGTTTTTATTAACACACGGCCGTCAAAACTTGTATTTTGAATTATTTGCGCGGCAGCATAAACTCCTATAAATGGCCGCATGCGGCATGATACAGCCGTAGGGGTTGTGCGCCCCTGCCTGTAAGTGACACGGGAGAACCAGAAAAAAAACTTAAAAATGCTTTATTTCTTCTTTTCACCGGCTTCAAAAACTTTTTCGCTTTGTGTTCAGCGTCTTTGCTTCACCATCCGCGTCGTGATCAGTCTCTTCATCGGAGCCGCCATTTTGCGTAAGTCAGTTGTTGATCAACTCGCGTTTTCCAACTTATGACATCGCGAAGTGGGTTTTGGCGGAAATGAGGTTTTTGTAGTGTGTTTATTTGCTCTACAAGTTAGTGCTGTCGTTTCCATGTGAACTACATCCATCAAAAACGATTTTTATCTTCATCAACCCGCTTCCCACTGCGCTCTCTTGCAGTTTCAAATAAAAATTATCTCTCCGCTAGTGGGAGTACTTGGCCAGGAATGGGAGAGCGCAGAGATACACACGAAAACACCATATAAGGCGTTCACGAACAAGGAAATCAACGCTACTATCGGTATGAAGATTGGCTTGGCAGCTGTTAACATCACATTGAAAGGTAAGCCAAGTGCAGAACGAGGATTACAGCATATCAAGTTGATGCATTTTAGTGAGATGTGTCAAATGATCTTTGTTTTTGGGAAACCTGTACTAAGAACTGACCGCGGGATTGGGCTGATGCAGATGCAAATTTTCACTGTCAAGAAAACTTTTGTAAAATCTTGGCATCATGTGATACAGATGCAAATTTTCACAACGATATAACATAACGAGTCATTACACCTGTTTGTGTTTAAAATATCTACAAAAGTTGTTTTCGAAAACCTCTGCTCGTGATCGAGCAAGAAATTAAAGGAATGCAGATGCATCGGCTTTTATTGACTGCAGTGAACACGTCCATCGCGCAGTAATTGATTGCAGGGGATCCGGTGGATCAGGTCGTGGGCTATGCTGCTTCAAATAACGTGACAGAACATATCGATTACAACGAACGATTCCACTGGCACTGGAGACAAGGAAGGTTTGGGTTCGGGCCCCACGGTGAGTTTGCGGACTTTACTGTTGGATCTCATCCATGATCTCCACAGCGACATCTCGAGTCGTTGCATCCGTTGAAGTAATTGACTGATTTGACCAACACAGTGGCCGCATCCACTGAGACCGGTATCAACGCATTATTGTAGTTCTTGTTTTTCAAAATACTGAGTTCACATCTGTAGGTGCAACATAGCCTCACTTAATGCTGCCAGTCGCCTTTGCAAGCTTTCAGAGCCGACTCTTTTCTTAGAATGCTCTGTGTTGTTCACATGCCTTGTAAAATTGTTATTTGCAAAACAAGTTGAAAATATGCGCTAACACAGTACTATTATTGTATGTGGTAATCATGATAGTGATATTGACACAGCTGATGATCGCGATATGCCAGGAGCGACTTACAGCAGGCTTAGTCTAATTAACTTTTGCCGAAAGCCAAATCCAAATGTCATTGTTTTGATACGCCATTACGTTAAGTAATGTCTGACGATGTATCAACACGAACCTTTTTACACTCAGTCAGTTACAATTCTTCGTCTATTTCGCGCATGATCATAGTTTTCTTTTTGCGTGGAATTGTTGATCTTTACATAAATGATCAGAAGTCTGATTAATTTGAAAGCAAACTTGATAAATGCAAATTTAGATGCATGAATAAAGTTTGATGGAAACCAAAACAGATTTGAACTTACCGGTGTATTTGAAATAATTCATGCGTTGAGACAGCGATAGGGTTGTAACAAAGTTCTTAGCTAACAACTTCTTAGCTAACCCATTGCTTACAACAATCGTGGAAAGTACATACTAACCCATTGCATGATCAAAAACCTACAAAACCAATAAAGCCATCTTGAATGTGCAAACACTCATAAAACCATTCAAATCTCCATAAAACGTATTTTAGCTTAAGCAATATTCCTCGAAGCAGTTCGACAATGTGTTTTGTAAGAATTCTTTTCTCTGAATGTTGTTTCTTCTGAACGATTCCTTTTTCATTCAGCTGGTCGGATCAGTCGCGAGTTCCGTGACGCTCAGTATCGTGGGCTCCCTCTGCCGATTCTGTGGATCGCTGAATATTTTACGCTAGATGGCGAGCTTATTCGCTGGGGCAGGTCATACAGGACAGCTGGATGGTTTTCGTACCAAGTCTTGTGGTAAGTTGTGGGTGTCATAGCAGTGCACCAGACAGGATACGTGATGCGGCGACGTCATTCGCACCAGGCCGCTGAAAAAGCTGAGCTTTTATTTTAAGACGAAAATATCCTGCAATTAAAAGCTGTAGGCTTGTAAGTCCAGCCTAGAACTTTCAATTTTCGAGGAATCAGCCGACAGGGCTCTGGTTTCATCTTTGTGCGATGGTTTAAACTTGCACATATCTGTATTCAAGTAACTTCATAAAACATAGTTTCTTGGAAGAGCTTCGGGAAAACCTAAAAAAACTAAATACTGGTTCAGCATGTAGATATCATTGGCGTGCGAGAAATTGTTCGAAGTTTACAAAAGAAAGTTTTCTTTCAAAGAAAAGCAGCAATTGCAATTTTCTTTGATCTTTTGCTTCCTCTGCCACGTTCAACCATTGACGCTCCGTTTAATTCCCAGGACAGCGTTCCCCATCTGGCTGATCGCCAACATCCTCTCCGTCGTTGTTCTGTTCTACGCCGGGTGGATGTTCATCTTGTGTGGGGGCTTCATGTTGGTGAGCAACATTATCTGGGCCACTCTCAAGTGGGGCTCTCAGCCAATGATGATTCCTTTCGAAGAAGCTGTCTTGATAACTCATTACGGGCCGAGTTTCTGGCTTGTCATAGCAGGAGGTGAGTGTGCCGCAGAGATGACGTGACTCGACTCGAGTCACGTTAGGAAACGATGTTGTGATGACACAAAGACTTTTGACTCGGTTCGACTCGTGATTAGAGAAATATTACTCGTTATGTTTGATTTGGACACTTCTTTGAAGCGAATCAATGAATCAATTAAAAGCAAGAATCTTTCACGAGCCAGACCGGTTGTTCCTTGATCATCAAGATAACTCTTTATTCTCCCCTCCGAATTAAATTGCCCGTGTAGCTTAGCTTTTTGTTTAGCCACAGCTTTTGTTATGGTTTGCTTGCTCCATACGATGATCATTATCAAACAGATTTGTTAACTTATTATTATCAATAAATGTATTGCACCCTGGGTTATCTTTGCTGCGATAATTTCTCCCGTTAGTGCATTAGGTTTGTAGGCGTTGTAGCATCCATCGTCGCTGCAGCATCAGCTGCCATTACTGTTCTGTGCTGAACGTGCAGGTGGACCGATCGAAGTAACACCGAAATATAAACGTGGCGCAAAGAAAAGCAGCCAATTAACAATTCTCTACTTTTTCAATCACTAATCAATTCAAACTGTAGTGTTGTTTTTTTGTTTTTTCTTTACAGCAGCGCCACCAAGTGACCGTGAACTCCGGGTAAAAAAGCAGAAACATTTTCTTCAAACATCGTAAAAATGCAAAGAATTACACATCAAAGAAAAACTATCACTAGACCAGCTATGTCCAACCCGCAGGCCGCAAGAGACCAAGTCGATGGTTTCGTGCGGCCCAGTTTAGGTCTTCGCTGTAGTAAAAGTACCCTACATACTGACAACTTGTCCTTATTTTGATAATCTTAAATTTGACATTTTTGATACAGGTGGTCCTCAGTGCCACTTTATCACGTCTGTTATTATTGCAGTTAGGATTCGAACGTTTTCAGTACATTAGTTTCACCTAAATTTGGTTTGCCAAGACCGAAGTAAGCCATTCAATGTGCGGCCCTGTTCGATGTGTTGGTTAAGATAGTGACATAATTTTTGGCTCAGTAAGCCATTTGGGTTGGACATAGCTGCATGAGATGTTTCGACACCAGGATCTTCATTCTACGTAGATTCCGATAACATTTGCTATTGTTGCAACCTCTCCGGTGGTGTTGCATTGAATGTGCGATTCACCACGAACGGGATGTGCGTGAAGAACAACACCATACATATATGTGGCGCGAAAAAGCAATAATAGAGTGATCATGGCATGTGATTTCTATTGTTGCTTGCTGCCACGGTGCGAAGCTTTGCGCACATGCCGCTCGGGATTTCCGATCGCAACAAAATGGTGCTGTGACCAGGATGTGAAGGTCGTGCCAGGGTCAGCCTTCACACAAAGAACGTGCGATCGGTGTGGTTCGTTGTAAAAAGGAGGGGATGATGTTGCAACCTCTCCGGTGGTGTTGCGTTAAATGTGTGATTCACCACGGACAGGATGTGCGTGAAGAACAACATCATACATATATGTGGCACGAACAAGCAATCACGGCATGTGAACTCTTATTGTTGCTTGCTGCCACAGTGCGAAGCTTTGCGCACATGCCGCAGGGATTTCCTATCGCAACACCTGGAACTGTACAAAATACTTAAAAAATATCACAATCTGCTGCAGGATGGTTACTGCTTATCTTAAAAAACTTGACCATCA
>JGI24021J15306_10008155_pt1 | contig 12858 bp, 8 predicted proteins | sample Ectturendosymbi1_FD_15306 | JGI IMG/M metagenome (IMG submission 15306) | reverse complement strand
ACGTGGCGCGAACAAGCAATAATAGAGTGATCATGGCATGTGAGCTCTATTGTTGCTTGCTGCCACAGTGCGAAGCTTTGCGCACATGCCGCTCGGGATTTCCGATCGCAACACAGCCACAATGCTGCGTCGCCCTAAGACAGCTAATGTTAAGGGATAGAAGTTTGATAGAGATGATGTACAGATTTTCACAATGATATGCGAGTTTAAAAATACAGTAAATATTTAATGTGCCTTTGGGCGAATTTTTTCCCAAAGTATTTTTATACAGTTCCGCTTTTATGTAGAACGTCTTGAAACACGTGGGCAGGGACGGCGGAACGGGAGCAACGGGGGTACAGGTGCACTTACCTAACAACATCATAGGTAATTTCAGAGACGCCGGAGAGCGGTGAAATGGCGGGGACATTGCCCCCCTGCCCTTTTAAAAGGGGTGAAGCAGGGGCGGAGGCGCCTTTTCATAACAGAATCGATATTGCGCACCTGAGCGTTTGGCGATCATGCTTTTATAGTAGGCCTATGTTATTTCGTGGAATTATGTCAATTGATATACAGAGACAGAGTATGGACAAAGGACTTTTTACAAAGCGTATTGATTCCTATTGAAAAGAAGAAGAATTCAGTTCGATGCGAAGATTTTAGACCTATTAGCGGAACGGGAGTGCATGGCGGGGGTACTTTCACATGCATCAAAGGTGGTGTTGAGGATCTTGGCTAAACGTACAGAAAGAAAATCAGAAGAATTTTTGGGAAAAGACCAATTTGGATTTCGTAGCGGAAGAGGCACAAGAGATGCAATTGGAGTTATGAAGTGTCTGTCTGAGAGAAGCATTGAATTCAACCAAGATCTCTACGTGTGCTTTATAGACTATGAGAAGGCATTTGATCGCGTCAACAGGAGAAAAGTGATGGAGATATTGCATAACATTGGTGTTGATTCGTAGGACAGAATACTTTAGCAACATCGTATATGAGTCAAACAGCTGCAGTAAGATTGAACCATGAACTGACTGAACCCAGGGTAGTTGGAAGAGGAGTCCGGCAAGGTTGTCTGATTTCACCAACACTGTACAATGTTTATGCGGAAGCCATGATGAAGGAAACATTGGATGATTTAAAAGAAGGAATATGTGCTGGAGGCGAATTAGTGCAATATGTCCGGTATGCGGATGATCAACCTATGAATGATAACACGGAAAAAGGTTCACAAAATTTTTTGAATGAAACAAACAAAGTAGTAAAGAAATATGGCATGAAAATAAACATCAAAAAGACAAAAGTCATGAAGATTGGAAGACCACCCAGTACTCTAAAGATAACTGTGTATGGAGAAATACTGTAACAGGTGGAAGAATTTAAATATCTAGGAAGCATTCTTTCATCATCTGGATACTCAGAAAAGGACATCCGTGTTAGGATAGGAATGGCAAAGAGTGCTTTTAATAAACTAAAAATCTACTCATAGGAGGATTAAAACTGAAGGTAAAGAAAAGATTGGTTAAGACCTTGGTGTGGAGTGTGGCCATGTATGGATCAGAAACTTGGACCATAAAAAAGGCTGATGCTACAAGACTGGAGGCATTTGAAATGTGGGTCTGGAGAAGATTGGTGAAGGTGAAATGGACACATAAGAAAACCAATCCAGAGGTCCTTAATCTCGTAGGGAAAAAAGAGTTTGTTATCGGAAATTAGGAAAAGAAAAAGGAGATGGATTGGTCATATTCTGAGACAAGAGAATATGCTGCGCACTGTGCTGGAAGGTAAGAATGAAGGGAAAACGAACAAGAGGAAGGAAAAGAATTAAAATGGTGGATGATATTATGACTGGCACTTCTGCACAAATGAAGAGCTGCGGATAGAGAAGAATGGCGGAGGGATGTCAGTGGAGAGATGAGAGACCTGCCGTAAGGCAGATTATCTGATGATCATATGGTATTTTAATTCTAAAATAGTCTGGTTCATTCGAGAACTTTTTGGTCAATTCCAGAGTTACCTACCCTTTAACTACCGCTTGCGCCACTTTTTTTGTAAAGCTTTGCAACCCCATACCAAGCCAATCGATTGAGCTAGAGCCTTGTTCAAACCCTCTACGGATTCAGCAAGTCTTGTATTTCAGATTTAAAAAAATTTTTTTTCGTTTTGGCTCAAGGTTTTTTTGGAAACTAGGTTGTCATCCGAGTGATTGGAGTCCTTGAATGACATTCTAGCATACCTGGCGCCAAAATTATGGCTCAATAACACAGTTTTGGACCAAAATCAAAGCGTTTCATGAAAAGTATAATTTGCCCTCTCAGGCCAAACTTTGGCCAGCCGTTACTCGGCAGCAGATTGAGCTAGAGAGCTGTTCAAGGCCTCTAAAGACTCGTGATGTATTGTAGTTTAGAATTTAAAAAATTTTAAGTTTTGGGTTTGGGGTCCATGAAGTCATGATTGGAGCCAATTTTTCAGTTCTTTTCATAACGACGTCGGCCGATCCAATGAGCCAAATTTGTGGGTTAAATTTTTTTGGATTCGAGGCTGTAATACGAGTCTTTGACCCTTGATCGACTTTTTAGCATTTCTGATTCAAAAGTTAAGCAAAAAGAATTCCATAAATTTCAGGAATTCCCTAGAGGATTAATGGGAATTTCCCTAATTATTTTCCGGACGTTTGGCCATAATTTTGGAACCAGAAACGCTAGAAAGTCAACCAAACCCTCTAAAGACTCGTATGATAGCCTAGAATCCAACAAAAATACGAGTCAAACAAATGGCTCATGGCGTTGACTTCCAGGGCCTTATGACGTCATCAAAATGTAAAAAAATATGCATAAACAAATATGCGAAAGATTTTTTTCAGGGGGGACAATAGTGGATTTTTTCCTGGAGTAGCCATGAATATTTTCCTTGGGAGACAAAAGTGGTGAAATTTTTGTTTTACCCACTCGAAACTAAGGAAACAACCTTTCTTGGTAAAAATTAGTTAGGAAAATGTCAAATTTCAAACCAGGGGGCCAAGACTCCCTGCCCCCTTCTGACGCCCACGTGACCAGGAAAGTCGCACAAGATCTTGCAGTGAAGCAAAAGAACTAGTTTTGAGCACTTGCTTAATGTGTGTCAGTGGTAGCTGTGGCGTGAAGAATAAGACGACGTCTAACGAGTGCGATAGATATTTTAGAAGTATTTTTCAACAATACGTTTCTGCAGCAGGGAACTGCACTTCTGGAATTTTTCAAGGACGGAGAATTACCTTGCTGTCCCACTGGAATGGTACTATAACATGCTCGTGGAAATAAAAGTCTATGTTGCCTCTAACGTGCGTTTCAGCTTCATTTACTCGAATCATAAGGAGTTGAGAAACTATAAGCCTTACTGGGTTATTTTGTTGTTGCACGTGGTGTCGGAAAGATCACTTTTTTATGCAACATTCAGCAGCTTTCAAAGTGGGTGGGAACTGCAGTAGTTCATTAGCCTCGGAAGCATGTCATGAGCAAAGAAATCTGAGCCATGTACCTGCTGTATTTGTCAGGTCTAATGTATTTGAATGAAAGAAATCTTTCAAAAACGTTCTCCTTGAATTTTTAAAAATAAATTTTGTTTTGTCAACCGACAGACCACGAACTACTCAGCACTTCGAAAAACTTTTCTTTATTACTTTTTTTCAGAATATCTTTGTCGCTTCAGATGTACATGTCGTCATGGTGTAAAAGTAACAAACTCTGCGGTCTGTTCCAGCATGTGGACCCACGTGACGACTTTGAAACTCCCATTATTCTTATCAATAACAGAGGTAAAGGAAAGGGTCTACAAAATTTGCGCACATATAAGGCGTTGATCTTGTCCAATTCATGAGCGACTGGTTGACGTATGCAGCTGATTACGTAACGGCTAGAGTCCTTCAACGCGTTTGAAAAATATTTGGATTTTATGTCATTAAACGTTATGAAATGCGACTGCAGTAGCATATTTGTACGCTACTTGAACTAAGCTTGCTTCCCAAAAACGCTTGGGTATTTAGCAATAAGGTAACAATTTAATTCATAAATGTGACAAAGAACAATATAGTAAATTGGGGAAAGTTACACATGTCCTCTAACCAAACGTGCATGTGTTTGACCCACTCAGTATACACAAAGTGTGAAAACGTTTGTGTATACACGAAAACGAAGCCACAATCGATTATCACCACGGCTTTGCACTGAAGTTAATAAAATACGTGTCGCCGCAGCTGGTTAGTTGATCTAGCCCAGTGGTTCTCAAAGTATGAGTCGACATCTAAATGAGGGTGGCGTGCGCCGAGGCGATCCAAACTGGAGTTGTGCATTTTCAACGTTACAACTGCTTGTCATTGTCTGTCTTTAGCGTAGGTACTTGAGAAGAGTAGTTTGCTGACATTAAAAACGACCTTAGCAACTTCTAGTACTGCCAAAAACCATCCAATCGTTATTTTCTTCATGCTTGTGCCGCGAGGTTCTCACCAAACGTAGATTTGGGTCACACTCAAAAAAGTTCGGTAACCGCTGATCTAGCCATTCTGGCGGAAGCGGTTTAAGTCTTTTTTAAAATCATTTAGTGTTTAAATAAAACAACTCACTCGACTGGGAAAAAATTAATTTGGTTTCATTTTAGTCACATGCACTTCACCAAGAAAACAGATTGCAAGCTGTCTGTAAGTAATGGCTGTGTCAATACCCTCAGCACTTACAAAATAAAAGGCATCTGCTGCTACCTTTAGATTTTGCTGCTGACTTTCTCAGTTGCAGCTGAGTGGTTTCAAATTTACTATAGGATAGGGTGGCAATCAACATCAGAAGAAAGTTGCAACGCGTTGGGACTGTGCAGGTCGGACTCCGATTACTTGACAAAAGTGCATTTTTAGTGGCCGGTAAGGTAATGTGAAACCATTGATGAAAGCGTTAAGGCTCCACATAATTGTTTATTGAACCGTCACAGTACATGTTTCATCATCACAAATAGATATCTAGAATGAATGCTATTGTTGCTGCTAAACAGTGTCTATGGCCTAATTGCGTAACAAAAAAGGCTTTGAGGCTGGATTCCTTCTTAGCCACAGTTTCAGTTTCATAGAATATAAAACGTATACTACCGCCATATTCACGAATTTAATTTTAAACCTGTACAAAAACAAAAATTTCCAATGTTCATTTAAGGTAATGGTCGGCAAACTGTGGGCCGTTTGACACTTTTATTTGGGCGCGCGTCATGATAGTTTAAGAGCTACAATCCTGTGCGATTGCGTGCGCTAAAACGTAGGTTACCGCAACAACTATGGAACATTGGTTGTTTGACGTTAACCAAGCATTGTTTTTGTCATTTTACAGTTGATGATATTAACATAGCGTTGTTATGTAAAAGATAACTGAATTGAGCATAAGTTTGAAATCGGGCCTTCAAAAATAAGCACGGGCCTTTAACTGCGACTGCAAGGGCATTTTGGGCCATCATAACGAACGTTTGTTGATCACTGATTTAAAGTTACGGCTGATACTGCAGACAGGGGTAAGCTGTACAGTGTTTGTAGCACGTCAGTGTTATCAGAGAGGAATTTTGCGATGGTCTTGAAAAGAAACTTTCATCACCATTAAGTGGGATACAGCAAGTTGGTGCGACAGAAACAGCTGCAAAAAGTGTTGCGCCTTGTTTTACTTTCGGTTAGAATTGCAAGCGCTTAGATACAAGTTCGTATGACATTATGACCAACATCCACACGGAGCTTAAACCTCAGCTAAAGGTCAGCCACGATATGAACTTCCTAGCACACTATACACCAGTCCCGTCGCCACGGGGGACTTTGGTGGGCTTAGCCCCCCCAAACAAAACTCCAAACCCCCAAATTTAAATATGAAACTCTATGAGTTAGTGGAATTTTTGTCAAATTTGAATGTCAATCCCCCATGCACGAACATAAAGCCCCCCTATTGACGACTTTCTGGCGACGGTTCTGCTATACACAATGTTTGATTAATCACGGACAATTGGTAAACCACACTGTTTTGATCAGGTTCGACTAAAAGCTGAAGTAGTATAGGCTCCTTAAGCAGTTGCGTTGATTTGCACTAAAGTATTTTCTTTGGCTTACACATGCAAACCTTTATTTTAACCTAATAATTTTTCATGCAACTTTTGGAATTGGGAGGACAATTGCCCTCATCACCCGTCCCCCTGGCTACGCGCCTGGTCACGCGGTTGCGCGTACAGCAAACAGTTACATAAATATGGTCTAAGAACAACAAAGCCGAACCTTGTTTACATTCGCGACACTTTGTGGTAAAAAAGTGATAAAAAACCTAAAATACAATCTTGGGAGCATACTCCCAAGTAATTTGGTTACAAAGTAGATTCCAATTACTGGCAAGCTAACAAAATATTTTCACCATCTCCAAACCATTTCAATGCATCTTGCATCTCCCTGGCCAATGATCTAATACTAATCAAAGACCATAACTGTGTCCTACTCAGCAGTGAGGCGGACATCTTTGGCAGACGAAGAATATTTCAATATCTCCTAAACCCAATCACTTTCACACCATCAGACGCACAAGAGGCGCATTTGGGGGAGCAGAACTTCGTTTGTACTGCACACTGACAGTTCTGTCTGCGTTCATTTCAAGGCAGATCGCTTAGGGTCCGTCTGTACTACTGTGGTTTTCTGAACAAAATGAAAACAGAATTAATGAATGACAAACAAGGCATAAATAAAATAAGAAACAGAAATACTACTTACCAAACATTTACTTTACTGGAAGAAACGATGCAACTTATCAGGACGCTTCAACAGGATATGCCAACTTTTACTAAGGTTGTAACGGGTCTGTTATGAGTGGTCTGTTATGAACAGGTCTGATTTGAACGGACACCAGCAGAAATATCAGGGGCTGCTAAAAAGTATTTCGAAACGTTGGAGGGCTGCTGCTTCACGACCCTCCCCAGGGGAAAACGGATGTTAAGAGTGACTGAGGATCACTTACATTGGTTTTGATATTTATAGTTAATGCAGAACGGCTAGAAAGGGAAGCAATGCCAGTACAAGACATTGTAGGGCTACACCTTTGACTGAGACAAATAATCCTTTCCCCCAAAAAAATTGTATGCCCTTTTAGATTTTGTGGGAGTAAGGTATCGGTGCTGAGCTCATAATCACCTGAACGGCGAGAGATGTAAAGTTTTGTAGGAGAGTCAACATCATGTAAAATATACACTCGTTGACACCTGCTGACCCAGGCATAATTAATCTATCCCCACATTCGACCCAATCGAAGAGAGTGCTAAGTAGATTCCTGGCTTTGACAATCCTTTTTTATAAGCGGCAATTTTGCAACGAAATCACCCAAGTGTTTACTTCCTGCCAAAGCGAAATGTTCAGCAAATAGCTGAATAACTTTTTTTACTTTGTGACATTTTGTTTTGAAACAACAACTAAACATAACTTGTGTGGGACGCGTTCCAAATGAAACTCAATAGTTCAAGGCTCAACTGCTGTTGAACTTCAGAAATCACACTTGACTACAGTTCTGTAGGCAGAGAGCATCGCGGCACGCTAAGCCAGCTTGCATTAGGTTTGGTTGGATAGCATGGAGCGGGACATTTTTTCTGGTTGTGCGTTTCCCAATTTTGCTGATTGTTGTCCCTGTATTTGTCCTTACACTAGAGTAAGGTGTGGTGGTGTGAAAAGGAAATTGACTCATGGGGCAGATAATCTGGAAAAAAGCTTTGTATACAGTGCTCACAGGCCCGTAGCCAGGTTTTACGGTTTGAGGGAGCAAAATACATTTTTATGGGGACAAGATTTTTGTTTTTATTATATGTCTAAAACAAATTTTTATGGACACAACAAAATGTGGGTGGAACAAAAAATTTAGGGAGCACTACCCCCGAATGCCCCCCGTGGCTACGGGCCTGGATAAAAAGCGTTGTATACTCATGTGACAACTTGTTCGTTTCACGCGCAGTGAGAAATCCACATGCATTCCAACACGCCTAGTAATGGTTATACAGTAAGTTAGATTTAGCTAAAATTGCCAATGAGTAAACATAATTTTTTCATTCGTGTAACAAAAATACAGTATTACGAAAGGCAAAGTCACCTTATATTTTTACAAATGTTGCTGAAGTTTTACTGCTTTTAAAACTTTTTCTATTTTTAATGAATATTTGAGGATAACTGAATTGTTTATGAAAGAAAACCATTTGTGTTTATTTCTTATGTCAAATTTGTTGGCCTTATCCAANGTCTAAGAACAAAATATTTTCAACCCTGTTTTCAGGTCAGCTTCATATCCAATCAAAACTTAGTGGTGGACAAGCAAGTGCCCACACCACAGAATGGTCAGTTCCACTTCGGGAATGGGTTAGATTGGACATAAGTCAGATGAACTCGCTGGTAAGTTACAAACTTTCCGGGTAAAGTCAAAGCTATTTCTTGAGTTCCTAAATTTCATGGTTCTTATATATTCTCAGGTCAACGTCACTTTGATGCACGGACGAAACCTCAGTGAAATAAAGCACGTGTCGATAGCGTAAGTTCAAATGTTGCTGTGGCAGCACACGCAGGACAGCTGCTTAAGTCAATTAAGGCGTGGGTTTGAAAAATACGTTGTATATTTTAAGTCAACATAGTTAATGCTTGGGGGTGAAATACCTTTTGAGTCTTTGTCTAATCAACAAGCGTGCCACGCTAAACTTGATTCTAAGCGATCCATATTGACGTCGTTCTGAAGAGCGTAACTAGGGGGCAAGGGGGCCACAATTCTCCAGGCGCCGAATCACTATGGGGGCTCCGAATCACTGCGATGGGGCGCCGAAAAGTCCCAGCAATTAAGTACTTTCTTCAGTACAGTAAATTTCCTCCCAAAAGACCTTAGCTTAGAACATGGGGGCGCCAAACTTGCTTCTTGCCCCGGGCGCCATCTAACCTCGTTACGCCCCTGGTTGGTATTTATTTCAGGGTAATTTTTTTCTTTTGCTTTACGATATTTTTTAAGTTTGTGGCGGCAAGTTTAGACATCCATTTCAGTATTTTCAGACTATTATCTCATCTGCTCTGAACGAAAGCAATCTTTAACTATTTTTAGATTTCAAAACTCTATTTCTTTCTCGGATTCAAGTGGGTATTTTGTGGTTGGAGGAACAGTATACTGCAAGAACTTTGATGGAGTTATTCGTTCTGCATATTTTTGCAGAAACAAAAAACTTTCAACAGAAACGGTTGGTTTTTGCTCTTTGTAACGCGTGCAAAGCATTTTTTTGTTTTTTGGAGTTTTATAAATGTCTCCTCAATCAAGACCCTTATAATGTTGAAGTTCAGCATTGGGAATACTCAGTAATGTTGCGGGGGCAGAACTTGGGTGAAGATGGACAGCTCATTTTTTAGAACCTCTTTAACCTACATTCCCTAATATTTCCTTGTGGGTCCGAAATCATAGCGGTTTTGTTCTCAATTTTGTGAAACTTTAACGGAAAAATATCATCCATGTTGACTGACATGGCATGTCATTTCCTCACTAAACATTCTTCCACTGTTGTTTTTGGCACAGCACTAGTAAGAACTCTCGTTTATTGTCACTTCTTTGAACAAAGGGGAAATTTGATGAATTATGATCTACGTGCAAATAGTTTCAATAATTCGTTCATTCGATAAAATAATGTGTAAAAGCGATAAAGTTAAAATGAATGTTAGGGCAAACCATATTTAACGAAATTTTTCTTGGGGTATAAAAGACAAATGATTCAAGACGTTGCAGAGAATAAAACTGAAAAATGCACGCCAGGCTAAAAATCTAAAANCCAAACTTCCTTTTGCAATTTCTGCAGTTACGTAAAGTAAACATGNCGCATGATCGGACCACATCTTTCGATGTTTCCTGTGATTCTATCTTGAAAGCAAAATTTAGACAGACTCTAGGAATTTTGTTGACTGCCCGCACAATTCAGCTTTGCACGCTGAATATAGCCTAACCTGCATGTGGAAACGCATTCAGGAGCGCACAAAAATGCAGATGCTTGTTCGTGTCTGTGTTTTGTGTGAATGAAAAGACGTATTGGGTTCGAGTAAACTTAATTTGAATATTGCCAAAACTTTGTCCAAGGCTAAGTTTTTCTGGACGAGCATATCCGGCGGTAAGCGACATTGCTTTATTGAATCTGAACTTTCGGACAATAATTACAGCTTTTTTAAGTTGGCCAGACGCTTTTTCAAAAAATGACAACTAGAGAAAATGGAAGGCTGTTGTACCAATACGCAACGGCTCAAACCGTGCGAAATCCCAGATTTATCAACACTTGGCATGAAACCGGATAAACAAAGTTTTTTGCTAAAAATTACGGGCAGTGGTGCGTTTGAAGTTTGAATTTTTTGAAAAAATGTTTTTTTTGTTTTTGCTTGTAGTATAAAAAAGAAACTTGCATTTCGCAGGTTCCTTCACCAGATCTGAGACCTCCCATCCTAGATTACAATTTGACGCGATATGAAAAGAGACTAAAAATCTTGCAGAAAGTTGTTAAACGCAAAATGAACTTCTACAAAAAAATGCAACAAAAAGGTGATTGATGCAGAAAGAACTCTGCGGTGACCTCTTGTTTATCGGTGATAGCTTGAAGAAAAACCGAGATGCATTATGTTGTTTTTTCACTTATTTCTGATGGCAAAGGGTTATTAGCAGACTTACGAACAGAAGGTATGATGCATGTCCCAACGCACTTGATTAGTTTTGACAGTAGCCTTTTTTAGTGGGAAGACTTTTGAATGAAAGCTGTAAAGTATTTACTGTATATTCTGCATAGTATTGTAAATTAAAATCATTGGAAACCATCATCATTATGAGACATGAACGCAAATGAGGTGGTATCAAATAAAGTCAACACATATCTAACACGCAAAATGAAAGCAGTCTACTTGCATTGGAATTTCATGTAAGTTTATTGTCATTTTAGCAGCACATTGCGCAGTTAAAAAAATAAATGCTTTTGCAGATGTTTGTGTTCCTTACTTCGTGAAAATTATCCATTCCGGTTCAGAACAAATTGAAGATTTGCAATGTCCCGCCGACAGTGCCCCACTTCCTAAAAGGTTAGTATGCATAAAGTTTTGAATATTTGAAATGCTGGTGTGTGCGGAGTCAATAGAAATGGTAACGAATAAGTTTCCACCACAAAGCGTGGCACCCAGTTAGATGATTTCTTTGAGAAGTTCTGCCCTCCACTACGTGTTTTGCAAAAACCATAAACTGCTCTCAGATGTTGAATTTTTGGGGAGGGGCACCCGCTGGCTTTTCATGCTGCGAATAGCAAACTTATCTACCCAGTAGTTGCTTACAACATCAAGCAGGAATTTCCACAGTCATTCGTTACCTGACGTAAGAAGCTATGTACTCTATTCGAAATATTTGAACAGTTTTAAAACGTATTCAAAAGGTTAGGCGTTCTTTTGCACTTGCATGCTTTTTTACATAGCCTGTGATGAATGAACATCCTATTTGCTCAGGAATCCAAATTAAAATTAGTTTCAAGAATTAATACACAATATATTAAATAGCTTTTTATTCTGTTTTTCGGTCACTCATTTGGTCTCACACAGCAAGCACATAAATTGCCGAAGCTGATGCTGCTGCCAAATATACTCTGTGTGTAAACTACAACACAGAGTTCATGGTTATTTGCAGCAGAGTCATCCTAATTTTTGTAGTTGCAATGTCGTCTTTGAACAGGTGTGACAACACACCAATCAAGTCTTCGATCAAATCAAATCAATATCCAGCTTTGGTAAATTCTTTGTATGTCCTTTCCGTTAGCATATAAATGAATTAATGCGAATTCATATCTTTTATTTGCCCTGAAATTAACGTTGTCTTAACATGAACTTTTACAGGTCATCCAGTTACTCACTGATTAATAATTCCTGTGCTTTACGTATCGAGGCAGTTGATTTAAGGTCATTCCACTTCGTTGTAACGACATACAATCAGTGGCGTAACTGACGGGTTCAGGGACTTCCCCCCAGGGAACTACCCCCGTCAGTTCCGCCACTGATTTTATGTCATTACAACGAAGTGAATGTGCCCGTTTTTCACGTTAACTTGCCATCCCGTGGTGAGCTAAATGTAAAAACGGGTCCCCACAGCTTATATTTCAGTATTTAGTATGCTTTTGGTTTTCAGCAAGCTATGTTTTTTTGCATTTTTGGGAGTGTTTTTCGGTAATATCGGGTTTTAGTATAGACAACCACAACCGGATTCACCTTCGTTTTTCAAAATTTTTCTGAGTGGTAGTTAGTGGGCTGCTTCAGATAAGTTTCCCCCCCCTCTAGCTCAAACCTCTGCGTACAGTGCAATTGTTACCCAGATTTGATGATCAANTTACATTATGTGCAGTGGTGTGATGACGTATAAAAGCACTGTTTTACTGTTATTCAGGTTCGATGACTTGAACAAAGTTTTGCAGAAAATTCCTGCGACTGTGAATTCGGGCGATGCTCTTGAAAAAGCTGGCGATGAACTTTATGACGTATTTTTGGAAAGACTGGTAAGGGCGAATTTTGGTTAGCTGAAAAATCTGCAAGTCTGTCGAACTTTGAAGTTTAGCTTTTTAAGTTGTAAACATTTATATGGGAGCCAATTAAGCTAGTTCATGCTCGGTAGCATGCGAGCAGGAAATTGCATCATTGTAATAGCTTCCCTCCTGTGTTGCTGTTCCTGAGTTGCTTTCACTATTATGATGTGAGCTTTGCAACCTCCGTCACGAGCTGCTCTTCACCCCACTAAGTAAAGCAATGACGTTGCGATCCACATACCGGTGGATTCAAGAAAGAATTCTGGATGACCACTCCCCAACCTTTATAATGGTGAGGTGAAATTTTCAGTCGCA
>JGI24021J15306_10008154_pt1 | contig 12859 bp, 5 predicted proteins | sample Ectturendosymbi1_FD_15306 | JGI IMG/M metagenome (IMG submission 15306) | reverse complement strand
TGATCTGTAAAGAAAGAAGCATTGGATTGCCATGGTTTTCAACGAAAACACAAATTATGACTTTATTTTACTTAGCAAGCAGGGCCGCACCCAGCTGATATTTTCAACTGAACTAACAACTGAACATGTTTTTGAAAATTTCGGAGGAATTGCCCGGTTGCTCTCCCCCTAATTGCGGGATCAGCTAGCAAGACTTGTCAGCATCACTTAGAAACAAGAGTTGCAAACGTCTGGAATCTCGTCCAGAGCGATCAATAAAACCTTGCTACACAAACCGGACAATTAAGTAGACCTATGTTGACACGACTACGGAAAAACTTACTAAAATTATAACACCACGCAGGTTTTGCAAAATTTACCAGGTGAATTATGAAAACTGGCCACAGCAAATATAGCTTTGCACTCAGTATTCACTCAGATGTCAGAACTAAGCCTTAACAGTTAAGACATATTCCCACAAGCCTGCATAGATGTATTCTGACGTATTCCCACAAGCCTGCATAGATGTATAAAATTTTAGTTTTGATTTTTGGGGTCAAAACCAACATGTATGCCAAATTTCATTAAATTCTGCAATGGTAGGGTTTAGCACATTGGGTGACTTGATGTTGAATAACCAGAAATTAACTGAATTAGAATTAGCCTACATTTTTCCAAATCGGCATGTGAGTGCTGTTTTTTTTCGATGATACATTTCAGTCATTTTTTGCTTCAGACAAATTGGTCACTAAAACATTTCAGTCATTTGTCTGAATTTGTCTCACAGTTGTATTTGAACTCGCCATAACAGTGTTCATTAGCCTATATTTTTAGACATTTTGACCAAAATTACAGTTTTTTCAGTCATTTCGAAAAGATGTCGGTCTACGGCTGAAAATAAAACCCAGTGTGAATGGATAGGCAATGTGACATAATAATAAATTAATAATTGATACAACTACATAGTTTGTACTGCAGCTGTGAGTGAGAAAAGAAATTGATTGAGATTTTTCACTGTCTTCGCTTNTCAAATGATGGGATGGTGACATGGCATTTGTAACCATTTTGTTGCACTTTTCTTTTATGAGGGTGTATTCTTGTTTCATCTAAATGCCGTTGGACAAATTTCAGCATTTTTGACAAAACTGGAAATTAGATTAGTACTGAAATTAGAGCACTGAAGCTCAGCAAATTAGATATGAATTAGAATTGCTGTCATTTCACCCTAATTCATCGAATTAATAGACTAGAATTATCTAGTTGTCCAAGTCTGATGGGCAAGCAATGCATGAAGAGTTATGAGATATACAGTGAGTCATGCACATAGGTGACAGAAGTGGCAATAGAGGTAATAAAACTTAAAGCCATGTAGCAATCATGGCATTATAAAACACAGGCAAATAGCTACCAAAAAGCAGGTTTTATCAACACAGACAGTAAGGAAACAACGTGCAGTTACTCATGGACTATGATGGAGTACCACAGTTGCATATATGTACTGCATGGCACATAGCATACCTGAATGAGGTGATGGTGCCATCACATATATCCACTTACCACATCTCTATATAAAACCCTATACCTAAAGTCCTAAACTTAAGACTGAAACCCTAAACTTTACCACGGAACTTAAAACCCTAAACTTAAAACCCTAAACTTAAAACCCTAAACCTATAAGCCCAAACCTAAAGCCCTAAGCCAGTTGTCTTAAGGAAAATGTTAGGTACCTGGGTATGAACCTATAGGGACCTGAAAAATTTCCAACCAAATTTCATAGATATTTCCCATGATAATTTTCTCTGATTATAGGAACCTTGTTTTCAATTCTAGGGACCCGACAGGGTCCCTAAAACACCTTAAAACAAACTGCCATAAGCCTAAAATCCCAAACCTAATACCTTAAACCTAATTACACTAAATCTGAAATCCGAAACCTAATTGCCCTAAACCTTTGGAAGCGGTTCTCACGACTTCTTGTTTGTGCTGTCTTTATTTGTGGATACTGAAACAGCATTGATTACTGCCACCATGCTGCTGCTCTGCATGGTAGATGAGGTGGTGAACGTACATTATATAATGTGAAATTTTGATTCTGCATAACTTCTTACACACTCACCCGNGCCAGCTTTCATGCATACAGCAAACCTCGGTTAATCTGGATTACCTGTGACCAACGATTTTACCTGGTGTANGTGAAGATCCGGACTAACCGAAGAGGGTTGTTTCTAGCTTGATGTCATAAGTACTAGGATATCAGTGAAAATCACTTAGATTGAACACAGTTACGACCCAATAGCAGACTTTCACAGAAGCAAAATGAATTTATTGATGTATTTATAATGGTATATCAGATTAGCAACCACCATATCCAGGTAGTTATGAACAATTTTAAGTGCATTACTTGGTTCAGTTGCCTGTGAAGAAATCTGGTGTTTTGAAGTGGTGCAGAGATTTCTATGACTGGTCCGTAAGCAGGCATTCTGTTTGGAAGGTAATGCCCTTCAGACACCTTACGGAGTACAATATATTCAGGGATAATGCTCTACACCATGGTTTCCCCACCTGTGGTGCGTGTACAGTGGTATGCAAAGGTCTTCTAGGTCAGTGCTTCTCAACCTTTTTGATGTCGCGGCTTACTTTTCGCTGAGACTTTGATTTTGGGCCCACTTCACAAAAAATTTGTTTCAGAACTCATGACTAGGCGTAATTATGGCGATGAAACGATCCTTACACTAACTATATCGTTGGGTACGCGTGACCTGAAATCACAACCTTTCCTCTACACTGCAAAATCTAAAAGAGCGAGTGCGACCCCAGGCGCACCCCGCACCTATCAGCAAGTCGCACAAAAAATGAAGCTACTGAAGCGTGGAAAGCGCTCCGACGCGTCCTTACGTATGTAACGCGTGGTCACCGCACTTGAACCCACAATAGCAATCCAGGGTTAAAATTAGGAGCATTCCTTTGATGGAATGCGACAATAATACATTTTTGGCTTTCGTAATTCATAACTTTTTCTAAAAAAATGCAGTTTGTATCAACCAATAAATTTTTTCAAAAAAATATTTAAGTTATCTCGGAACATTTCGCGGCCCACCTGAAGGAGCTTCGCAGCCCACTGGTTGAGAAGCACTGTTCTAGGTGGTATGCAAGTAACTTCACTTTTTCACAATAACCTGGATTCACAGCTTTCTACTATACACATCGGGCTTTGTTTCTAAATAAATTTTCCCGTAGCCTGCTATTCCTATTGTTTCATAGCATTATGACTTCGGATGTGCTGTTAGCAAATTTATGCCTCGCAGTGGCCAATCGGTGGAAGGTAAACAAAAACAAATTCTTTTAAATTTATTTGTGATATTATATTATTTTAATGTATATTATTCTTCTGAATAAACTAAGATTAGGTCAAATTAGTTGTTCTGGAAGAAGTGGTACGCNTTGACAATACGGGGTGCCCAAGTGGTACAAGATCATAAAAGGTTGGGAACCCCTGCTCTACACAGCAGTACATCACTCAACACTGATCAACAGACTGAAACCATGGTGTGGCAGCATGCCTTGAGCATAATGTGTAACGTGATGTGCTATGCCCGTGTGTGATGTAATCATTGTCTCTACGATTAGTCGAATATTGCGCACAGTTGCAGGTCTTGTTATCATAATTCTAAATGTTCGTAGGTCATTGTGAGCACATAGTGCTGCATCTGAAAGCTGCGAAATTTTTCTAGAGACCAGTCAGTGCAATTAACAACACAACAGTGTGGAAGTGCAGAAAAATCCAGATTACAAGATGTGAAAAGAGCAGATTGTAACTGGTGCTGATGAAGACCTGGGTGAATTGCAGATTTTTATAAAGAAAAACATTAGAAATCATTCGTACCACCAGTTCTATCCGGTTTTGGCAAAGATCCGGATTAAACGAGGTTTACTGTATATTTGTTGTCAGTGCATTATAACAAGTCCGCCACACATGTTTTTTTCAACTTTTTTATAATTTGGTGGTTTTCTGAAATTTTATAAATTGTTTTTCAATAGTGACCATTAACCTTAATGCTGTACTACAGTGTTTTTTATCATATAGCTTCTTTCCACAGCCAGCGTGTTATCCGCAGAGACTATTTCACATTCATCCTTACAGAGATTTGCAACATCATTCAAAGCGCTATTAGAATTGAAAGCCTGTTTTGACAAGTACACAAGTGTGGAAGGCAAAAATTTAACCCGTGACATCTGAAAAGTGCATCCAAGTTCCACGTGAAAGACTTTTTAACCATAAATATTTCAACTACATACACATCACTGCTTAGCCTTGAAAAGATTGCTTCCTGCAGGAAAATGTTGTGGAAAATCTTGAATGTATAGAAATGCTCAATTCCGCTATGGACTGAAGTGCAACATGCACATCCTCTTTTAATGAGAAAATGTAAGCTTTAGTCCTCCCTCTGTTTTTGTGCAATTTTTAACCATAAATCAAGTGTATCTCTAATTGTACCCTTCATAACAAGATACAAAACAACTCCAGGACTTCCCAAATGTGATAAGTTTCTTGATATATGTGTTTGAATTACTTTGTTATTGTGTATCCTCATGCAAGATGGTTATCTTGGGTTTTTATCTTCAAGTCACTCCATTTTTGTATTTCAACTACATACACATATAGGCAAAATAATATTCCTCTTACTTTTGTTCTTTAAAGCATCACATATGCCATGATATTTGTTCTTCTGTTGAACATTCAATTTGTGAAGTTTTCCAGTAAATGAAAAACCTGAGTTAGGAGCAGTAAATTTTGTTAGAGCTTGTTTTAGTTTCATCAAATAAAAAGATACGGCTAAGTAAAACCACTGCTGCTGTAATTACCTGCAAAGGTAGGATGAGTAAATGTTAGGATCAAGAAAAGCACAGGACATGTACTGCAGTTTGCACGAAACCTAAAATACTGCTGGTGATGCAGCAAAACTGAAAAAACAAGGCTATTTTGATATTAAAACAAGACAAGCAGAATGGAATAAAAGTTGCTATAAAACAAGATAAACTCATTAAAATCATTTTTGGCCTTAAGACCAGTGACCAGCACTCTAGGTCAGGCCCTGCTGGCATTTTTGGTAATTATTGTTTATTTTTTTTGATTTTTTGCANAAACCTGGGCTGAAGATGTGCAGCATTGATCTTATTCAAGTCTTTATTATTACTTGCAAGTCCACATATCCAGTTGTATCAAAACGTAAATTATATTATTTTCAGTGAATGGTTTAGATCTGGTATGTTGTATGGAAAGCCATGACTAACAATAATTTTATGCAGCAGCATATGAAACAAACAAAAACAAATTCGGTGAATAATTGCAGCACAACTTTACTTCGCATGGTTTGCATCAAGCAACTTATCCTGTAATCGTGCATGCTTTGTGTGGTGGTTGTCAACTTACTTCACTGGCATTCTCACATAATTTATCCTTTTGAATATACATCTTCACAGTTGTGGATTTAATAATTTTTGAAAGGTTAAACTTCTAGTTGGATGGTATATGCTTTGCAAGAGTTGTGATGGGTTGTGGTAAAATGAGCTGTGGCAGGTTGAAATGTGTGGTGTGAGTTCAGGAGGATTCGCCTAATTTTGAAAGTATTTTTGTGGTCATATTGTTTTTACTTATTTTAACATTGTGCCATAATGTTTACAGCGATATATATACAGTTTAAAATGCAGTTTTAAGGTAAGCTGCAAGCATGATGAAGCTGCCCAGTATTTGTGGAGACTTAAGTGATGTTCAGAAAATGCAGCATAAACTTCCCATGTTCAGAGCTCGAGAGAGGTTCCTTCATGAAATCAAAAAAGTAGATTGTGCTATAATTATTGGTGAAACTGCTAGTGGGAAAACAACACAGATACCTCAGTTCATCTTGCAAGAAAACTTGTTGCGTTCTGGCATGCTGGCTTGCACACAGCCCCGGAGAGTGGCAGCAATCACTGTTGCTCAAAGAGTTGCTATGGAACGTGATTGTAAACTTGGTGAAGAGGTGGGTTATTGTGTAAGGTTTGAAGACTGCACCAGTACCCAAACAAAACTGAAGTATATGACAGATGGCATGTTGTTGCGTGAAGCTATTAGTGATAAACTCTTATTGAAATACTCTTTCATCATTCTTGATGAAGCTCATGAAAGAACTGTTCATACCGATGTTCTGTTTGGGATTGTCAAAAATGCCCAGCAACAAAGAAAATGTGCTCAGTTGCCTGAGTTGAAGCTTGTGATAATGTCTGCTACAATGGATGTTGATCATTTTTCAAAATACTTTGGCAATGCTCCTGTTCTTTATGTGGAGGGACGACTGCATCCCATAAAACTCCAGTATTTGGCTGAAGCACACAGTGATTACTTTAATGCAGCGCTTACAACTTTGTTTCAACTGCATCAAGAGGAAGCAGCTCAAGATGATATCTTAGTTTTTCTAACTGGACAAGAAGAAATTGAGTCTATGGCACAAACAGTTAGAAAAATTACTACCACATTGCCTTCAACATTACCCAAAATTCTTGTGTGCCCTTTGTTTGCATCATTACCTCACCACCATCAGTTAAAAGCATTCAGGCCTACACCAGTTGGTTGCAGAAAAGTGGTGTTGTCCACTAACATCGCAGAAACATCTATTACCATAAAGGGCATCAAGTTTGTTATTGATACAGGAAAAGTGAAATCGAAATCATTTCTTCCCCATACTGGGCTTGATGTTCTATCTGTCAACTGGATTTCAAAAGCCCAAGCATGGCAGCGAGCTGGCCGTGCTGGCAGAGAACAGTCTGGAATAGTGTATAGGCTATACACAGAAGCTGAGTTTGAGAAGCTTCCTGATTTTGCAACTCCAGAAATTCAACGTACTTGTGTAAGCAGTGTTGTGCTGCACCTTTTGGCAATTGGTGTTGATAATATTTTGACCTTTGATTTTATCGACTCTCCTAATGATGCATCTTTTTTGTCTGCCATCACTGAGTTAAAGCTTCTGGATGCTCTCACTGTTCATGAAAATGCCTTATGTGAACTAACGCCTCTAGGGAAAAGGATGTCAGTTTTCCCTCTTGAACCTAAGTTATCGAAGGTGATGGTAATATCAGACGAGCACCAATGCACGGAAGAGATAATTAGTTTAATTGCCATGCTTTCTGTGGAAAATATTTTGTATACCCCGATGTCAAAACAGGAAGAAGCACTTAAAGTGAGAAAGAAGTTTTTCTCAAGTGAGGGTGATTTTGCTTTGCTCTTAAATATATATAGAGCCTTTAAACAAAACAAAGGTTGCAAATCCTGGTGCTTTGAAAACTTTGTTAACCACCGTAACATGTGTGTGGTGATGGATATTAGGAAACAACTAAAAGACTTGTGTTCGAAAGCCAAAATTGCCAGTACAAGCCACAGAGACCATGCGGCTGTTCGAAAATGTGCAGCCGCTGGTTTGTTTATGAACGCAGCGGAGCTACATCCAGACGGTTCGTACAGAACCATCGACTCAAATCAAACTGTTCATATTCACCCGTCGTCTTGTTTGTTTCATTCCAAACCAGCGTACGTTGTTTTCAAGGAGTTGATTCAAACGTCAAAATGCTATATGAGAGACATATGCGTTGTTGATATCGATTGGTTGTTGACCTGTGCGCCCGAGTATTTTCGAAAAAAATTGAAAATATGTAGATGAACGTGAATCTAATTTAAGTCTCCTGTAATTTTATCACTACAGCAAATCTCATGAATGCAAGTTGGTTGTAGCTGTTTGGAAATTTGTGGTTGCATCCTTCACTGAACAGAGCTATAGGCAAATTGTTCGAAAAATAAGTTCACGAATTTTAGATACTACAACGAAACCTGAAGAAAGGACATTACTTTATAAATAAAAATTTTCACAAGATTTTTTTCAGTATGATTCTTGTCGATTTTCGGAATTCATGTAGATAATGCCATATATTGTGCATTACTGTTTCTTTAATGCAATAGATCCCAACCTTTTTCTCATTATACCCGTCACTTTTGCGGACGGCCTGTTAAGTTTCTCATACAACTGACTTTTCCAAACTCAAGCGCTATATTATCGCGTGTGAATACTTGCTTTTTTATGTGCAATCATAGTGATGTGGTAAAAACAGTGAAAATTCTCAGCTGTTGCAGAAAATGTTTCGTGACAATAACATCATATTTGCATATAAATGTCCATGTGTTTAAAGGTTTTCGAAAACGTTCAAACGAATGAAAATCACCCACCATTAACTTTGCATTTTTATGTGTGTTTACTCAATTTTGTTGGAAGGTAAGAGGTGATAGTTACACTCATACCGTTTTTTACTTGTGCGCAGGGGCGGATTAAGGTTATCTGAGGCCCCTGGCTGAAACTTGAAAGGGGCCCTTTGTATAAAGATATATAAAGTCGTTAATAGGGCAAAAACACTAATTGAATGAACTGAATTACTTGTATTATTGAAACAAACAAAGCGTAAGCAAAAAAGAAAAACGAAAACTAATATCGAAATCACAGTATGAACGAAACTCATGGAATAAGCCAACACTATACAGTAATATAAATGAAATAATAAGCCGTCATTTTGGAGTGGTGTTTGGTTACGCTACATGGATTTATTGCGAGTTTTTTTAAGAGCAAAGCCGCTGATCAAATCACTGAAGGTTAGTGACCAGAGGCGTGTAGAGGTTTGATGATGCTCGGGATAACTGCTTGATTGTATGTCCCCTACCAAATTCTAGCATTGAGCAGGGTCGTATGACGGCAGGCGCGGATTTACCATTAGGCCAAAAAGGCTTAAGCCTAGGGCTTCCGATTTCGAGGGCCCGCAAAGGTTTGGGAGTAAGGACAATTTCCAACATTTCTGTAAGCAATTGTATTTTTGTTTTGGTTCAACGCACGTGTTTTTACGATGCCGCTAACAAAAGATCTCTGTAGTAGGGGTGGGCAAATTTGTTCAATAGAAAAGTCATTGGCAGAAAAGCAGAAACAACAGCGAGCCGTAAGATCAGTTTGTAGTGTCATATACAGTTCAGTAAACAATGCAGGTTTCACATAAAACGACCGACAACAAATCGCGTAGAGTCCTTGTCAACTAACCGTAACCTTGCGAATTCGTGTAAATACGTTGATAAACGAAACATACGAATATGAGGCGACACCTCGCTATCAATTTGAAATATTGCTATTCAGCTAGAAGAGCCACACAAAACATGACGGGGAGCGGCTCGCTAGCCGCAGTTTGCCCACCATTGCTCTATAGCAGGAGCAGGCCCGCAACCAGCTTGTGACACCAGGGGGCGAAGCGTTTTGCAAGAGTAGCCCAAAGTTTTGAACTATGTCCAAAACATTTTCCAGGGGGTGCGAAACATTTCGCTGGGGATTTCGCCCCTCCTAGTTATGTCTGAGCAGGAGTGGGCAATTAATTAGGCTCGGAAGCAACTTTGAGAAGGCTGCGTATAGTTTGAAACAAGTCTCAGTCTAAGTTAGCCTCATCACTAACGTTTACTGTGACGAGTTAGAGGATATTTCAGATTTGAAGATATTCCTGAATGCTTCCGCGGGCCACTGAAAACGCTGTGGCGGGCCATATGTGGCCCGCGGGCCACTATTTGCCCACCCCTGCTGTATAGTAGGCTACATACAGTAGATAGAACTTAGAAGAAAGATCACGAAGAATTGAAGTGAATGACGATGAGCATTCTGTTTTATTGCGTTGAGAATTGGTTATTGTTACGTATAATGTGTGGAACAAAACGCCTGAATCCATTTTTCAGATTTCACGAGGCCAGTGAGGCACTCAACAAATATGTAATGGGAGTGTGGTCAAACTGGTCATATAATTTCACCGCTGACTTTTCGTTAGTGTCATTGTGACTCTCTTTGTTGTTGATATCGAGGAATTGATAAATAAAGTAATATGTTTATGAATTAGAACAACTTGTTCAATGAATGTAACGAGCACGTGTAGTGCTAATTTGTATGACATCCCTTCCATAAGGGCCCCCAATTTAAAATAGCCTAGGGCCCCGAAAATGAAAATTCGCCTCTGTATGGTGGTCATTGTTTACTGGATATACGCTGTTTGTAAAATCATAATATGACGTCATACAATATTTGAGCAGCTTGCGCTTTCCCTGAAATTTTTCACTGTATTGAACAGGTATTTTTTATTCAGAAGTGTTGAGTAACCTGCGCTTGCCCTGGAATTTTTCACTGTATGGAATATACTTTTTACATTCAGGAGTTTTGAGCAATTTGCATGCGCTTGCCCTGAAAAACAGAGGGTGTCCTGATATTTTTCACTGTATTGAACATGCATTTTTTATCATTCAGGATTTTTGAGCAACTAGCGCCTGACCTGAAAAACAGAGTTGCTCAAAAATTTTTTGCTGTATGGAATATACCTTTTACATTCAGAATTTTTGAACAACTTGCCCTTGCCCTGAAAAACAGAGGGTGCCCTGAATTCGCTATATTGAATGTATTTTTTTTATTATTCAGGATTTTTGAGCAACTTGCCCTTGCCCTGAAAAACAGAGGGTGCCCTGAAATTTTTTGATGTGGTTCTGAAGGTAATTATGATGATTTTTATTTGTGGGATGTTTAAATAAATCCTGACTACTTTCGTAAACTTATAATTGCAAATGGGCAACAACGTTGAGTATATTAATTATACTTGTGTACTTTTCAGTTACTCTCAGGGACGCGCGGAGAGCGGAAGCATTGCTTCCCCTGTTCTTTCAATAGGGAGGCAACGGGGGCGGAGATAACCTTTCAGTACAGTATCATAGGGAATTCGTGGTTAACAAGATCAAGCTGAAACAAATTTATTGCAGCTATTCACGCCCCCACAACATTCGAAATGGTTTTCTACACTCTCTGTTATTATTTTTGAGGTCAACATTGTTGCTGAACAGAAACAAACATATTGGTGAAAAATTTTTGTTTTTTGTAAGTTTGCATTTGCCTCAATACTTTTACTGACCCCTGCCCTTCGGCTGCTACCTGTGTTTTATGTAATTTCGGCTGCTACCTGTGTTTTATATAAGAAAATTGCGAGGCTGCTATCTGTGTTTTATGTAACAAAATTGCTAGCAAAACTTCTTACGGAGAGTCATGGGCGCAGTTTGGTGGTTCCACGTGTTCCCCCCACTTTTTGAGGTGGGGGGGATATAATATGCCATGTCCCCCCACTTTTTCTCTTCATGCTTTGTATTTGGAGAGGTTCCAAAAATAAAAGTGACGTTTGCCATGTTTTGCGCGAAGTGCTTTTCATGTTAGATGTTACACAGAGCCAAGTTGAAGTTGAAACAGAGTTTCAAGTATCACTGGATACTTGCGTAGTATCACTGTCAGTGATATCACTGGATTCTATTAGTTTATCAATTTTAGCTTCAATAATATGATATTTAGCATTTATGAGAGACCGCGAAAGATGGTTTAGCGCTTCTGTCCGACATTTTACCTTGTGTAGTATTGTTAGAAAGGTTATTTTCTTGAAACAGATATGCTAGCAAGTCAATCAAGGGCTCTATAGACGCGGATTTTGCCCTAGTTTTCAACAAAACTTTCACTCAGAAGTCAATGAGTTGGGGCCCAGGGCCTGCCGAAGGTGGCCAAAATGTCCAAAACATGCCCTCATTGTGACGTCACCTCCAAAAAAAACCCAACGAAAATGAAAAGCGTTTTTATTTCGATTTCGAGCCGAACACTTACTGAATCCGTGGATGGTTTGGATAGTTCTCTTGCTCAATCGCCTGGCGAGTTATGGCCACAAAAGTGCAGGCCAATATATTGGCTTTCGCGGTCATTAAAGGGTTTGATGCCAGTGTATATAGGCATAGCCTACCATATTTTAGTGATTGAAAACCGGGAAGCTTCAGAATAACGAGCCTTAGAAGGAAATCAAAGTTCCGGTACCAAATAAATCCTTTCAATAACCTATAATTGCAAAAAGAACATCCCCTCCTACTAGCCAACTTTACTGAACTAGCCAATGCGCTCACAATCAACCCATTACTGGACCAGTTACCCACTACAATGACGTATCAATTACCTATACATCTAAAATAACGGAACAACATCACGCATCATTCTTCAGCAAGTTGGTTAAACAGACTAATCATAGCATGCTAATATTCGTGTGGGGCTATGCTGCTTGACTGACTGCCTAACCGGGACTTTTTGGTTGACCAACCGGGACAAAGCTTTTAAACCGGGTCTGTCCTGGTTAAAACAGGACGTCTTGTAAACCTAAGTGTATATAATGTTAGAAAGTTACATTTTCAGGCAAATGTCTGCAAAGCTTTTGCCGTTTTAGGATGGGCAGTTTTGCAAAGGCCTGTCTTCAAACGTTGGAAAACTATCTGGTGACCTGTAACTTAAAACATAAGGACTTGACTAGGAATCAAAGATAAAATATACATTTATCCTCACTTCTTGTAATGTCACGACAATGGTTACCAACAAAACCAAAATATCTTTTTTCGTGACTCTTACATTTTGTGCTTGTGCTGAATGCATTGGTTCGTAAGTCATCTGATTTACTTGAGTTTAACCAAAAACATAATACAGCAATATTTTCATCCAAGTGCGAAACTTTTGCTTTACAGGCAGGCGCATAGCCAAGGGGTGCATTCGGGGGCAGTGCTTCCCGATTATATTTTGCCCAGAAAAACTTGTCTTAAACATATTGTAAAAACTAAAATATTGTCCCCTTATAAATGTATTTCCTCCCAAACGCAATACCTGATCACACCTAGTTTTGCTGGNCGTTCTTTTCGTGTTAATCAGGTGAAACTTGTACATTTTTACCAATTCACCGTTGTGCGTTTTTATTTCTGTTTAAAATCTCAAATATATTTTCGTGTCGT
>JGI24021J15306_10008153_pt1 | contig 12859 bp, 7 predicted proteins | sample Ectturendosymbi1_FD_15306 | JGI IMG/M metagenome (IMG submission 15306) | reverse complement strand
ATTTTTGCAGTTATGAACTGCTGTGTCGTAGCGTTGAGTTTATTTTCCTCCGATATCCTAACTTGGAGCGCTGATAGTTTATATTCAGTTCAATGACACATAAAATAAGGGGAGTGGATGTAGAAAAATATGCGTATTGTGTCAACAAACTTCGCCAAAACGTTGGTTTGGAAACATGAATACGACGTCAAATTGTGACGTCACAAACAGCGCACACCAAATACAGATAAACCATCATAAGCCACTGAATGAACCCCCCATGAAACTTTTCTGCATACGCCACTGGGTTCATATATCAAAACCTTGGGATTTTCTTCATTTCAGTTGTAGTCATAAGAACTAGCCGTAATATTATGGATGTTGCATTCCATGACCGTTCAAAAATTGCGACTCTTTCTTATCTTGGAATTAAAGTGCACGGCAATCCTGGTTGCCTATCTGCAACTTTTTCTGACTTTCTTCAATGGTTGCTGTCAATGCAGCACCAGCCTTACAGCACGCGCTGCCCGACGCTGCATGTGGCTTAGCAGGCCTACCCAGAGGAATAGCTGCACGCCTGCTTGTACGACACGTGCTTGATGGTTACAGAGATACCACGCACACGCAGTTGGTGAAAACATACGGAACTGTCGTGTGCACTGTTGCTGTACAATAGGATAGGTTTGCACGAGGCGTAAACTGTTGCAAATTTCTGAAAAGATTAACACGGCACACAACAGGGTAACTGCCAATCCTGGTAATGTATAATTTCCTGTTCGCAAGCACATTGCGTGCAAACAAACCCGGCCGTGCCTAAATGCCATGAAGTGAGTTATTGTTGACAATTAACCAGTGGGTTGATAATTAATTTGATATGTTTATATGTTAATCGCCATTTTCAATTGCAGAAGACGATTGCGATCTCTATTTAAAGTTGTAGCGTTATGATCGTGTTGTTATGATGAAAGTTAAAAAATGTGCACGCATGCAAAGAATTAAGCTTAATAAAAATATTTATAGAAACCTCATTGACATGCAGGAACATATATTTAGCCGAGGTATTTTTGAAAAACAATGGCGATGTACAGCAATCCTAATGATAGCTGGGGTGCGGTTATCAAATCAGCGGTGTGTATGAGACTTCTTTACGCAAGTTTAAACTACAGTGTATTGAAGCTACGTTAACTGNACTATTTCAACTTCACGGAAAGGAGAAANCACAGTAACGTTNAAGTGNGTGAGAACGNCTTAGGTAANTGTTTTACTATGCACTTGTGTGGCTNGGAAAGAGGAAAATCAAAAACCCAACTCTTAAAATTTCAATTCNATGAAAACNTAAAAAACAACGAAAAATTATCCCAAACCTGAAATTTAGGTTAATTGTTGAAATTAAGAGAACACCGCATTGAATTATAACGAAAGAGGGTAATTTGCTCAGTTCAACAATTTCGACAAACGAAACACCTTTCAAAATATTCGAATCCAAAAAAGTTACGATATTTGTCTTTTCATTTTGAAGTAGACTTTAAAAACTCGCCGACGCTTGAAACTGAGGTAGTTTCCAATGGTAAATCTAACCGAATCCAAAATAGTTATCGTGAAAGGTTGAAGATTTACACTGGTCAAAAAAATTCCGAACAACTTATCACAAAAGTGCAAAACGAACTGAGCATGTGCTTCCTGTTGAGCTATGCGAATCTCTGACAAAAATAACTACCGCTTTCCTCAAGAAACATGCTTTTGGTTGAAACGATATTTTGGTTCCTTAAACTGATACGTCTTGAGACAAACGTGGGAAAAATACTTTGCATAGCTTGACTTTACTTTGTTGAATTTTCAACTTGATCAAACTGATTCTGGTCGGACTTGTAAACGTTTACGTTTTCTCACAATCGTAAAGGTTGGCCAATTACAAAGGAAAGCTTTAAAAGCAGTCAAATACGCAGGTTTTGTTGGAAACATGATTGTTTTTTGTCGCACAGAAGATTTGTTGCTAAACCAAGCCATGATTTGCACATCTCAGACCAACATGTAAGTTTTCTTATTCAGTGAATGAACTTCAGTTGCGTCTTTGATCACATTTGCATACCAGAAAAAAGGTCTGATACATTGCCACCGTTTCTAAGAGGCAATTTTTATTTTGTTAAAATCTGCAGGAATGATGCATGTGGGCTTATTTTTTTATAGAACATCGTGGTATTGCAAGACGGTGGTACTGCAGGTGAAATCCTCTGAAGTTATCTGTAAAGATTTTCTTGATTAAGATCATTTCCACGACGATGGCCAACTTTTACTGGTTTTTATTAAAACCCGAAGCAGGGCCGGCCCTAACAGGTGTGGGGCCCAATGCAAGACCTATGCGCGGGGCCTCTCTGAGCAGCGGTGGTATTACGTCAGCGTCCTCAGTCAACCGTTCTATGACATTTTTGAGGAAGATATTTTAGCAAAATAATTATATGAATATCAAAAAGACGGCAAATTATTGGAGTCGATCTGTATGTAGGCTATATGACAACACAATAGTTTCTTTTATGGGGGAGTGAGCGTAGCTCATGTATACCTCAGCTACGGTCATGTTTACGACTAATAGCACGCTGCTGTTGCGGACATTAGACAGTGTACCGCTACCACTCGTAATCAAGCCCAATGTTGTAAAGGAAGCTCTGTAATGGAGCGGCGAGAGCAAGTCCAAAGGTACGTCAATCAAACTAAACTGACAAGCGAGTTGAACTTACAATGCAATTACTTCACTCTTGTTGAACGGCACTTTCATTCGAAGAAAAACTGACTTGGAGAAAACTGCTAACATGAACTGATTGCTTATCTCACTTTCCGTAATCGCAGAGGCGTTCTTGCATAAAGGTAATGTCTGGGCGGATGATCAACTGTCCGTTTTTTGACGCCATACACGAGAAAAGCAGGCTTCACAAGAGAGCGACCCAACACCCGCCCAAAGTTCCCCCAAGCCCAAGTTTACAACAGAATTCACTCACTATGCTTCATTATGCATGGACCTGGAATGCAAACTGTTTTTATCAATTAGAAATGTAATGTACAAAGATTTTTAACCACCACGTCGCAGTTGTAGAAACATTTATCAAACACAAGATATAATGCGCATGGTTGATCGATGAAAACAAAAGCATGCAGCCGCCCAATATATTGATAATCAGGAACGCGTGTGCTGGATGACATTCACAATTTGCCTTGCCTAGCTGCAGGGCAGCTTTAAGTGCCCTTTGCGCTCATGAACCTGCACGGACTTTGCAATGTTGGTGTTTCTGCCTGTTTAAGCTCGCAAATAGGCAAATCACAATAAAAATTTGATGAGGCGACAAATTATAAATGCACTTGCACGACCGACAAATAACGCCGAACAATATTGTAGACAAAGAAAAGGAGGCAAATTCAAGGGATAACATTTCACAAAATTTTCCCTGGTTTGCAAGAGATTTTTGGTCCCCACGGGACCACCAACCTCTCATCTTTTGTCATTTGTTTCAAAATGGAAGAATCTTTTCCAAAACGGAAGTAACTTTCGAGAACTGAACAACGTCACGTTAGCAAAACTGTCATCAAAGTTCATAGGACAGACACTCGTCTTGACCTGTTCATTGGGAGTTGCATCACTACACACCTTGCTTGTTTGCAGTATCTATAGGTCTACTTCAGTCTCAACTGGCACCGGTAACAAACAAATTCTATCCATGAAAAATGGGACGTGGTGAAGCCAGACCCGTCGCCATTCTGGGTGAAGCGCAGATATACCGCTCAGCATAAGAATTGAGGACGTTTGACAAGGTTCGATAACAATTAGAACAATTAGAAGAGACTTATCGTTAATTCAAACGAGATAATTATTTGCTAACAATGAGATTTATAAGCCTTTTTACAATTCTCGTGCGCAAGGAGTATCTGCCAAATATAAACAACCTAGCCAAACGCCATGGCGCGGCCCCCCCCGTGGCGCGGGGCCCAATGCAGCCGCATCGGTTGTATCGGCTTAAGGCCGGCCCTGCCCGGAAGGTTAGGTATATTTCAAGGCAGCCTGCTATGGAAACGAACCACCAAGGTAACGGTACTAGTTATGAAATTTAGGTTGTCATTTGTGAAGATTTCCCGCTTTGCAGCTAGCGTACACTCTGATTTAAAGTAATATGTGGTTGATCAAATATACAGTAAGACAGTTTGAAAGTACCGTAAATGATGTTGCTTTTGGAAGCCGTAGAATGCAAAGAGTAAAAAGGAGGACAACACGTAAAGCTGTTCTGATTAGCTGTTCACGCCCGTGGCGCTCGACTTCCTGCGTTAACATCGGATGAAACGCGATGCGATTCTGACTTGTTTAGGGTTTCCCGGCAAAGTGCACACAATTTCGAAAATTGTTAAAATAACAAAACAAAAGTACAAAAATATCTCTGATTACCAAACCATTTCCGTATGAAAAATGTGCATGTCTTAGTCTAGTGCAAGAATAGGATGGGGGATAAGCTCATCCATGGAGATTCAAGGGTCACCCAAAGAGTTCTGACGATCTAAAGATCGTGTGATTTCTTATCCCGCAATGTGAACTAAATACCACGTCCTTACTATTTCTCAGAACTGGATGTCACGACCACTACTTGCGCAGCCGAAATGTTTGAAGTCAATGGAAACCTTTTTATGGAGTTTTGTTGCAGACAGATCGGCAGGGTTTCAGATTGTTAGAAGTTCTGTAAATACAGTATCTCGATTTGTTTGTATGTTAGGCAAGAAATTAATTGAAACATGCAATAAAATTTACCTGGACTTAATAAAACTGTTGAACATTTTAATGAATCGCGCCCTCTGAAACGTGCCTGCAGTGCTCGTCGCAAATATTGCATGGAATAAATGGCTGGAAGATCAGGAAGTTTGCATGTTCTTTCGTTGCTTTTTAAGATGAAATGGTAAGAGCAAGGCTAACATTGCAAAAGTTTCTTTTGAATAAACAAAAATATTCACTGGTTGCAGTTTCCATTTGAATCAGGTGTCACGTTTTATTTTAGCTGCAGGTTTGTTTTCGAGCCTAGATTAGACTTCTGTGTGGCGACTCCAAACAAATTCTCGTTGAAGGTGTCCAATGAACAATTGTTGAAAGATGACTTTTTGAACTACCAAAACTGGATCAAATGCATGAATTCAGCTTAATTGCAACTAGAAAATTGTTTTCAAATTTTTTCATTTACATCACAATTTTTCCGTGCTGATAAAACCAAATTGCAATTATTACAGGTAATCCTAAATAATCAACTATTTACAATTACAATTATGAATTCAACGATACATTACAATGTATTATAATATGATCAAAATGTCATTCCTTTTCAAAACACCGCAGTGGTTTGCACATCAACGCTTATAGCGTGGAAATGCATGGAATTTAGTACTGTTAGAAAATATTTAACCGTCGAATGATAAATATGTTGCGTTTTGGGGTGACATTTACGATGTTAATAATAATGTTTAGCAGTAAACCTAACTCTCAAACCTACGCGCTCCTTCAAAATGAAATCAACCAATACCTCAAAATACAAAACACTACTTCAAAGCTAAACACTTGAAATCACCAGAGAAGCTACAAAAGTAGGGTTGAAAGGCGAACCCTCCCTTACGCTGCCTTACGCACAGCCCATCGTTGTCTAGCCTCAGCCCTGCGCGCGGCACGTAGCGTCGCACCAACTAAAACACCGCATTCAGAAGTCATGCTCCGGATGTTTGGGTAGCTATGTCGGTGAATTGGAAAAATTGCAGCACGTTACGTGTCACGTATTGCGTATTTTTACGCATTTTGCCGGTCTTTGTGAAGTCATTGAAAAGAAAAATTAATTCCTACAAGGATAAAGTTTTTAACTTCATATAAGTGCACAAAACCAAAATTATCAATCACAATAATAATAGTTGCAATTGTACGAAAATTTCGATTAACTGCTTTCACCTCAGTTACGAATTGCAATTGATCCAACTCTGTAGCATATCATTAGGGAGAAATCGTTCATACCGGCTTACAGCAGTGCCAATGAGACTATCAACCACATGAATGCCAATGCATGCAGTGTGCGAGAATGCCAAGATTAAGCAATTGTTGTCATTAATTGTTTTTATGTCGTATTTATGCCCGTAATCAGGAGCAACAGGGCAATTGTCCTCTCTCCCGAAATTTTCAAAAACGTGTTGTTTTTAGGTAAACAAGTTAATTTTGCTCTCCACCAGAAATATGAGTTGGTTGCGGCCCTGGCTGTATTTACTATGACACTGGCAAAAAACAAAAAAAGATAAATGTATGGCCATTTCATTTCAAATAAAATACCAACCAAGAAAAGACTAAGGAAGAAATGTTACAAGGATGAATTGAGAAGAAACGCCACAGTTCAAAAGTTTGCACTGCGTTTTACTGTAAGTGTCCACCACAGTGTCTTTATTATCACTCCAATGCACTCCAAAGTTACTTTGCGAAAGAAGAGTAAAGCAAACGAAAATGTACTGAAGCTCTGGAATGGTCATTTATGAAACAGAATCATCTTCCTTTTGAAATGAAACTGAGTGATGCAGAAGTTTTGGAAAGTTCAGATTAGTTCTTTGGCTATCAATTTCGAAAATTTCATTGCACTAGATTTGTATTCCTTGAATATTTCAGGTGTTGCCTTTCTTTATTGTTGAAATAAAATTTTTCTTGTTTTTGGGAAGAAAATATGTTTCGTTTTCACACCGAGCCTCACCCGTGTCCAGTGGTTTAGGAGGCGGGGGTGCATGGGGTGCAAACACACCCCCAAAAGTTTTGAATTGTTGAAAACCGGGCACAATCCCTGAAAATTTGGGCAAAATCCCTGAAAATCCAAACAAAATCTCAAAATATCTAGGCAAAATCTCTGAAAATCTGGACACAAAATGGCGCCCAACGGTGTTTGACTTTGAAAAATGACGCCCAAAGTTTGCAGAAAAACAAATGAAGACAAGTTTATCTTGGTCAAACGAAAAAAACAGTCGGCAAACGTTGCACGACAACTTTTTGGACAAGTTTGGGAAAATTTGGACAAAAATCCTTCGCACCTCAGAAATTTGCTTGCTCCTGCACCTATCTCAATGCCACTTTTGCCGCTGCGTCTCTTGTACCTTCTTGCTGTAATAATCGGCTGGATGCACACTTCTGACTCGAGTATGATGTAGGGCTACCATACCTAAGGCGGCGAAATTACGGACAGTCCCAATAACTTTTTGCGACAACAAACAAGCGCTATACAGCATATTTCACAAGGTTACTACAACTACCAATCAACCGAAAAAGTTGAAGTTCTCATCTTCACAGCAAATGCAGTTTGTTTCAAGTTAAACATATTGTAATTTATCAACTGTCAAATTTTGGATATTAGAGAATTTTTAAATTTATTTCGGGACACAAATTTTAACTGCGAAATTCCATACATGTCAGGGAGATTCTGGTCATATGGCAACCCTTGTATAATGAAGCATGTGATACTGCAATTCCATACTTGGCTTTCACGCGATCCCTCGTTGTGCAGTGTGCATGCCGATGCAACTAGTTCGCTAATTTATTATGGTCATCACCCCAACCATTACAATATCACTAAATATCCCAAATGCAAAAATAAGATAATCACCTTCAGCCAACAGCAGAAATCATAATTTTGAGTATCGAATTTTTCAAAGGCGATGAAACTAAANTCTATCTTGTTGGGCGCTATTTCCAGGAGTTTTNACCTCATGGACGTTCATCAATATCAGCTGCAAGGATTTAAAAAAGACTGGTTGCCANNTTCTAAGATGTCAATTCCACAAATAGAAGTTTTATCACAAATTCGAACCATTGAAAATCTCAATTTTATATCAAAAGATATCCGCATGAAAATATCGCACATACGCAATGATTCCAGCGCGCGGGTCTCGAATCTGTGGTGTCTGTAGTGTCACAAACCCAATCTGTGGTGTCACAAACCCAAAATGATGTCACAAACACAATGCGTCAATAGCCAAATCCATAAATTCTAACAAAGATGCGAAGTAAATGCGAATGTATAATATTTTGGGATGGCTTTAATGGTCTAAACTGACATCACTCACCGTAAGAGCCGTGGTTGGCAACAAAAGCTAAGGAATGCTATTCATACCTTTGATAGTGAACTGTTTTTGCAGATTTCCATTCAACACCGCCCATGTTCAGTTCAGCATCAAAGTCTCTTCATATATATATCACTATGGTTATCTTACACCGTGAAATAAGAGTTGCGGTTTTACTTTCATACTCTTTCTCTACAGCCTTGCATCGACTCTTAGGCGTTATGCGGCGTGACGTCTGTCACGGGTTAAATGAAATCAACAATGTCCAGCAACGTGTTGCCGGCCAATGTTTCTGCCATCTACATTGCAGTGTGTGAAAAGATTTTATGACGTCATGAATGAAGTTGTAGCTTAACATAATTCAGTGTTTTCATATTCACCTGCATTGGCAGTCAAAGCAATTTGATCGGTTAAAAACGAATATATGTGTATGTTTTGAATGGAATATCGCATATCAATGTGAAATTTGTTTGAATCTCTGAGTTCATTTCACTGCAATTAATGTGTGTTGTAGAACACTGACATTTGGGGTGAACCACACATGACCAGGGCCGGCCCGAGACAGTTCAGCGCCCTAGGCAAGCTTCAACATTCAAGTCTCCGTTACACACCATACTGAGACCTTCACTAGAAGGTGTAGTAATATTTCTCGTTTTCTGCTTCCCCTTAGCCTTAAGGCTGGGCTTTAGACGGTCGCCTGGTTGGCCTTGTGGAAGGGCCGGCCCTGCACATGACAATCTTCCGCGACTAATGAAAGGCGTTGTTTGCAGGCCCCTTTGAAGCTCTGCGAATTACCCTGGCGACACCTTTTGCCAACGCCACTCATGTTTTTCATAACCTTGACGATCAGTGCCTCACACATTAGTACGAGCTTTCGCTGATTTCTGCTAATTCCCGTCGGCAAGCATGACTTACCACAGGAGTTGATATCTTAAGTTACGTTCACTGCATTAGCGGTTTTGACACTGGGGAAGCGTCAAAGCGTTTGTTAATTTTATTGTAATGGGTTGTTGGGCGCTTTGAAACGCTTGAAATGCGTGTCGGCATCAACGCAAATTATATTCGCTACAGCGCTTGGCGCGAGTTGAGAGCGAAAGCTTGGCAGTATCCAGCCAGGTCTGGTCTCAGTCTGTCACGCAACTGATGAAATAAATTTAGGTTTCGTTTCAAATATTCGGTTGTGGTGGCCCAGCACTTTTGATTTGCATTCCCTTGATTTTGGTAGCAGACTTCAAAGTAGTGTCAAATCACAGACTGCCTATCCTGAACATTAGTATTAACATATCCTTTTGCCATGAACATTTCGTTTCATCAGAAAGTTAGTTGCTACAATATGGGAAAACCAAGATATAGGTACTTTATTACATGTCTGTTTGCTGTCTTGATAACACCTCACAGAAACGTGCCACTAAGCCTGGGTTATCTATTGCACAATAAAGAACAACTTTTTTACTGCTACACAATGATAATGTTGCACCATCAGTTACATGTAGATGTAATGTTTCACCATCACTTGTAATGTTTCGCCATCACTTACATGTAGACTACTCTTGTCACATGTCTGCACCAATAAAAGTCTTTGGTCTCATGACCACTTTCCTTCACTTCGAAAACGTCGACCTAAAGCTATTTTTAGAACATTCTCTTACGTTGGACTATGGTACACGTGCATTACACTAACTGCCCGGCACATTTGTCGTCAGAGGCGACCTTGTTACATGTGGAAGACGCGTCACAAACAATGGCAGATCCTGGTGGTGGTCTATAAGTTTTCTTCATTTTGTGCGTTTCACGGCCAATTTAATTGTTGTCAAAACAACCGCCATAGGGATAGAGATTTGCTTTTGAGTTTCTCTAAACGTAATGCGTACAATGCCACACGGTTGATTTTTGCTTTTCGAAGCTTTCAATGCAAAAAACACGCGGCGTTCGCAAATACTCTTCAGCGTTGTTATATATATTTGAATTTTGAAAATGGCGATACTTGCCAATTACAAAACATGTAGCACATCTTGCATGAAGCCTCCAGTCAGCTGGTGATGTTTGCTGTTTGCAAAACGTTATGCCAGTTCACTTTCGACTGAACTCGGTTCTGGTACTTCTTTCGGCGTGTAGCGTGTGGTCTACTCCGTGCACATCCGCTTGCGTGCGCCGTGGACCACGCGGCTGCTTTTGTAGCGAATGCAGTTTTGATGACGAATCAATGACAGCACCTTGTGAGATCTTCTGCTTGAACCCATCCATTTAACGCCGAGCTCGAGGATGCATTGGCCGCGCAAATACCGTTTTTGAAGTCTTCGGTACGACTCGGCTGGAACTCAGTGTACCAGTTGTGGTGGCGCATTTTTAACCAATTGCACGACTTACCCAACACGACTGCATGTCACCATTCAAATTTGTTGTTATTGTGATGTGCATGACAGCATTAAATGCAATAAGGCGGTTTTGTAAATATTGTTTACAATATTGTTTACAACCGTTAAGCATTGTCTCCGAGCTGATGTAACCGGATTGTATTTAGTGCTACCCCACTGAATTGCGTTGTTTGAAGCTTTGCATGCAAAAGATTGACGCAAAAGATGGCGAATTTACATAAAATTTTTTAGTGTTGCAATGATTTTTTGAATTTGCAACATTGCAATTTCAATTTTCCATAAAAAACGCATGTAGTGCAGCTTGAGTGAAAAATATGGCGGGCGGCTTATGTTCTTTGTATAGCAAAACATTCAATTTCAAGACTGACAAGCTTGCAAGTATCTCTTGACATGCAAAAATAAGCAAAAAGCATCATGGTATTGCAATTTTTTCTTGATAATTAGATTTATGTGTTTACCGAAATACGCATTTTTAAACATCAGTGCATAAGATAGAGACGTAGCATTCAACTCTTTTGATGCAGTAATAATTGAAAATAATTTGTAGTGTAGCCAGTGGTGAAGGAACCTTTATCAAAGTTGGGACACAAACAGAACCGTCGCCAGAAAGTCGTCAATAAGGGGCTTTACGTTTGTGCGGGGGGTTTACGTTCGTGCAGGGGGTGCTTGACATTCAAATTTGAAAAAAATTCCGAAAATTCACAGCATTTCATATTTCAATTTGGGGACTTGGGGCTTTGTTTGGGGGGTTAAGCCCACCAAAGCCCCCTCGTGGGGACTGGACTGGACACAACTGCACCTCAAAAAAACTTTGGAAAATTTTTTTGATTGAACGATTTACTTTAACAATGGACCTAATCCTCATTGTGTTGCTGACCGGTAATCCTATTTAAGCAAAATCCGAAATTAAAAAGTGGGGGCCAGGCCCTCCCAGAAAAAGAGCGGTGGTCCATTTTTAATAATAAATGCTAAAAGTTTGGTCATGCGCTATTGAAGCTGAAATGAGGTAATGTTCAAGGTGAGTAATACTAATGCTACTCATGGGTGCTGACGTAGCTTACCTCAGTTAAGTTGAAACGCCTAGTCGCTAAGCGGAAGTACTTGTCTGCTTGATCATTCCTCGTCAACCTAAGAGTCCGTGACACTACTGAGACAAGAGTGCTTATGTTCGTTATGTCACGGGATGGAGTAAGCGTTGTCAAACACAAAAATGATTGTGTGATATTGGGAAAAACGTAGAGTACAGTCATATTGCTGCACATTTCTGAAACGTTTCTTCAGGAAAGATACGATTAGATATTGCTTTTATTAATTAAGTTAAAAACCATGCTTGTTTCAAATGTTTATGTAACCTTATTGTGCATCGAAAAATAGTCAAGCCATGTCCAACTTAACAAGTAATATTTTATAATGAAAGTTTGTTGAAAAGAGCTAATCATTAGTTTTCCACATAATAAAGAAAAAAAAATTGTCTCTTCTGCGTGAACAGGCTGGAGAACATACAACCTGCGATGGTCGATGACAAGCAGTCGTCTCTTTTGAATATTGTGCGGTGTCCGTGGACCTCCCCGGAGTTCAAGAAACTCACGTCTTCAGAAAAGTTACATCCGAAGCGTTGCTCTGTTTGCTACACAGATTTTTACAAAATTTCAAGAACAGTACGATAAAATGGTTTGAAGAACTCCTGTCACTGTAATTGATTTGTCACGAAAATTAAATGTAAAGACCTGGTTAAAAAAAAGTTTATTTTACAAGTAACACGCGCAAGTCGCCATAAAGTCAACTAAAAAATTAAAGCTAAATTGGTATGGAAAATGTAAAGACAGACTAATGACAACAAGAAAAATATTGATATAGTCACACAATGTCAGTGGAAATCTTTTGGTAACTGGCGTGTCCAACGTTGATGAGATTATAGCCTAACTTTCCACCAGTCAGGAACGTAGAATCCTTAACTATTTTCAAAGTTATTCACATTAAATATATAAAGTCAGCCTTAGCCAGAGAGCTAACAGCTCATGACTGTGGAGGCCACAGTTTGTCGGAGGACCCTGGGCTGGTGCCCACCTTGCTCTCGTCCCACCCGCACTGCTGTCGCCTTACACCTGTAGCTGCCACTGTGTGTCTTCTTTTAATCCAATTCTTCAATCCACTGCTTGACCACGCTAAATTTCGGGGCAGGTGTTGAGCAGACATTCGATTGTCTCATCGTCCAGACCAGTCAATTCAGGCAGTCCAAAAGGAGGTCGATGGATTGGGCATTGGAGGGCAACATGGTCGACGGTTTGTTCCTCTGCGCCACACTCACAGGCCGCAGAAGAGGCCATACTCCATTTGTACAAACAAGAGCGGAAACGCCCGACACCGATGCGAAGGGAAATTAAAACGGACCCAGGCTTTTTTTGGGAGGG
>JGI24021J15306_10008151_pt1 | contig 12859 bp, 6 predicted proteins | sample Ectturendosymbi1_FD_15306 | JGI IMG/M metagenome (IMG submission 15306) | reverse complement strand
GTTTCGTTATTTTGAAAAGGAAGTTGCTCCCTGTGGATTGAATGTTTTCCAACATTTCCCCCCTGATTCGGACTTAGGTGTTGAGCGACCCGGCGCAGAAACGTTTCTGATATTTATTTGAACTGCAACTTACCTGCAGGTATCGAGTTCTCAGAAATCGTTTTCTCCGCCAAGTTTCGCCTACTTGCTCCTGGCCCGGCACGGACGGAGCGTGTTCATCCCTCCCTCAGACGACAGTGGGGACCAGGAAGTTTCCAGCCATTTGAATCGTCCTGCGGCCGACGGTTCAACTCGCACTGACATCCTGTACCGGCCTGTTTCGTTGACGGACGACCAAGGAGCCAGCGCGAATTCGTCGTGTTTTAATCTTACGAGGTTGGTTAACTTCGGAAATTGTCGTTATCAGCGCGATTGGAAATTGATTCAAGTTGCTTGTAGTTCTGACAAAGTTACTGTTCAAGTTTGCGCACTTTCGTGTTAAAATTAAAACTGCAATCTTGTGTTTTGGTTGCGGATTGTGACGAAAACGGTTAAAACGGCAAGAAATTTCAGAACCACACGAGAAACGTGGCCCTGTTTTTCGAAACCGCATTTGCAGATCTTCATTCGCGTGCAAAGTTTTGCACTGTCACCGTCGGTTCGTTGACGCGGACGCAACGTCATTCCTGGGTGACGTAGACCCTTGCGTTTCTGCGTTCGTCATCGACGAGAGGGAACGAATCTCGAAAGCTGACTTTCCGTCGTGCCACGAGGCCCGAAGGAAACTTCGCCCGCGAAATTTGGTTCTTTTAAAAGACTGTTACAGGCAGTCTGGTGAGTATATTGCTGCATATCGCAGGAAAGACTAACCACTTATCTGGTTTTATTTTTTCTGTCATAGACCGAATTTTCTTTTAATGGCCTAAAAGTAAAAATTCGGTCCTATTGTCCGAAAAGGTAGGCTAGTAAATACTGTTTCGGCGAGTTTTAATACTGTTACACGACATATGACCGAATGTTTCAGCGAACAACACCCAGCCTAGCTTCGAGACGAAATGTGCATTGAATTGTTCTTTTTTATTATTATTATTTTTTTAATCGATGCTACGCGCTGCTGCATGCTGTGTTTAACCCGGTCACCGAACCTAATGTGTGCCCCAAAGGGGTTTGTAAATACTACCAGGAAGTCGAACCGAACCGCAACCGAAAAGCGGTTACCTGTGAGCTGTTGACGCACACCGTTGTCAACCCCTGTTTGAAACCGCGACCGAAACGAGACCGTTTCAAAGTAACTGCGGTTGTCGGTTTCGCATTTGTCGGTGACCAGATTCGCACAACTGCGCAAACTTGGGTTTTGCGGTTCACGCGAAACCGACGATTTTTTTGCCAACCACGATGAATAAAACAAATTGCATGCAACCAAAGCCAAAATGCCCTGTACGAGAATATCCACAGCCGAAATGCCAAATCGTTTTCGCTCAGAATGCTGAGCTTTGACATCAGGGCCGCATGGTACTATTCTAACGGTCGTACCTAGCTACTCAATTCACTTCTTCAGTCGCTGCGTCGGTTCAAACTCGGTTTTAATTAAATCCCGATCAAGTTCATCAGCAGCCATTGGTCAACCAAGGTTTTTGCCCAGCCCTGTAGTAAAGCTTGACAATCGCGCCTAACGAAAGCTGCAACCTGGCCTTCGAACAAACACTCCAGTAATTTTCTTCACAGCTATGCTGCCAGCCACACCAAAAAATAAACATTACAGTAAGCTCGTACAGGCGTGTCGCAGGAAAGATCCAGTAAGCTCCACTTTAATAAACCTTATATTTAAAAATGCCTCTTTCTTGGCATAAAAGGCTTGATTTCGATCAACTCTTCTTCAACTGTTATTCACGCGGTTTCACTGATTTTTATGAAAAGTGGCAGATATTAAAAATACGTGCAGGGCAATGCACAAAAACGCTTCAGAAGAATAATCACTATGAAATTCGTGAAAATTTCGTGTTTTGTAGATACTTTTACAAATTGTTCTTCCAGTTGGAAAGTTTAACACGCAACATTGCATAGGATGCAAAATATTTCAGTACAACAAAATAGAGGTAAATTATTTAAATACTTTTTTTCAAAAAATCTGAGCAAGCTATGCGTATGTCCATTTCACTTACCCCTGATTGATGTAAGGTGGCCGACGTGCGTCTGGTCACGTGCACGTGGTCACGTGAGCTTTCTAATCCACTCCTGGTTATATTTTCTTGGTATGACCTTCTTGGAAGAAAATAGTTTCGCCTGTAATTAGATTTTGTCGCGATTCCGATTTGTGTCCCATATAGAATACGGTAGCTGGTTTATGCAATAAACAATATTGTGTACACGCTTTACCCCCTGGAAACTGTTTTTTCACCCCCAACCGATTCAAAAATGTTCGGTGAGCAGTGGCCGAGCATGTTGCTTTTGAAGAAACTGAACTGAAACGAAATTGCAATCGCTGTGTCAAGAAAAAGCCGATTCCTGCGTCCGGTTCGCCTTCCTGTAAAAAACTCATGTCGGGGCTCAGTAACAGATAGACTTGTCGAGGCGGTCGAGCGCAACATAAATGATGTCAGGTTGGTTGGAAATTAGTTTTCTGTCACGAAAAAGTTATGTTTCCCTGCGCAAGATATTTTGAAAATTTTTGTGAGATTAAGCAAATCACCAATTCGTCATGACGTAAAGCTTATCTTTACTAGTTTCCAACCGTGCTTGTACAGGGGGTGTACGGTGGTGCTAAAAAAAGAAAGTGTGGGAACGCACCCAAGAAGTTAGCCATTTTCAACAGAACGCCGAACTCATTTTTAAATCAGTATTTAATGAAAGTACTCAATTTTATTACACTACAAACGCAAACATGAAAAAAGTGTGGTAACGCGTTCCCGCCCCACTACACCCCTGCGCTTGTTTCAGCCCAGAACGCAAATTCTGTTTCGTCTGCGCATGCGCGGAATCGCGAAAGGACGAGTGCCTCGTTTCTGAAATAATCGAAAGTACTTGTTCTTCAATATTTCGATCGCACTGACAGAAAAGTGAGGAGGCGGAAGTTGTTGATATCGCCACAGCATTCGTTTAGTTGCAGTGCTCTACCAATCAGTGCGAAGATCCGGAGTTTTGTTTCGTCTGAAAGCTGTGCTTTTGCTCGGACATAGCACCTAATCAGTAACCGAGAGTTAGCTGCTTTGAGGTCACTTTATTTTGCGCACTTGAAGTGAAACGGAGGTATTGCAAACAAACCTTGGTGTTGCGAAGCGGAATTGTTTTTGAAAAGTTATACTGTAGTACCATCGTGCACGATACGAGTTCAGGTTTCTGGCTCCATTGTTACGTCGTAACCATCAAAACAGCAGCGTTTGACGAACGTGTTTTCCACTTGGCTTCCTAATCTCAGCGTCAACAGTGCCCTTTCATGCCTTTGGACTACACCCCGAATCAATCGCCTACCCCACTCTGGTTCATAATTTGACGGCGTTGCGTTTTGCGCTACGCTTCCAAAGGGCGCGCATATGGCCGGATGTGCGCGCGTGGGCGACGTGAATGAATGCGGTGTTGTCTTCGCCTTCGTGTCAACTAGTTTTTGAGAAACGTCCGTTATTGGGACCACTCACGCGTGTGTGTGCTGCTTGGTTATAGCGAAGGCCTTGGTTATAGCGTTGGTTATAAAGAAGGCCTTGGTTATAGCGTTGCGCGACGTGAGAAAAGGCTCTTTCGACTGCTGTTTAGAGAAAATACCGATGTGGTTTGCGGTGACAGATACCAGCGAATTGTTGACAAGCAACGTCTGTTTCAAAACTTACAGACTTAAACCTCAGGCATCAACTTACCCTTTTGGGGACGTTTTGGATAAATAATGTGCGTCTTGTCACGATACGTTCTGTTCCGGAAAAAATATCACGCAAAAAGTAACAGGAGTGTCTCAGTACGTACTGAAACGCCGCTGACGTCTTAATTGTTGTTTGTCAATCGCGGCCGTTTTCATCCGAGACCGAAACGTGTCGGAAAACTACAGAAAAAAATGTAACGTGCTCGGTCATGCAAAACATGAGGGGTGCCACCTACAAGCCCTATGATAGGGACGCCTACTGCGTCACGTGCTCTGACAGGTTCATTAATTCTATGAGCTCATCGTTGAAGTTGAAAAAAATTTTACGTTTAATTTACGGCTTTACCATCCTCCTCAGTCGTGTAGGATTGTTGAGAGCACGAAATGACGAAAAGCACGTAACCTTGACATTGTCTCTTGCCTTTTTCTTAAGTTTTGCGGACGGAAGAAAAGGATATTTGTTCGGTTTAGCTATTCTGGCATGTAGTCGACCATTCTTCGTTTTAAAAAAAAACGTTTGAATGTGCTGAAACGTCGCTTCTACTCTCTACCAAAAACAGGGTTTCTCAACCTGTGGGCCACGGCATGAACATTTTGAAGTTGTGTAGGAATTGCAAGTTGAATGTTTTATTGTTTTAATCGAAAACGTAGGCAGTTCTTCAGCAACAAACGTCATAAAACGCTCTTTCGTCATTATGAGTTATAAAGTATAGCAACATGGAAATTTCCACATAGCCTACCACGTTGTGCACAGCATGCAGATACTGAAGGCATTTTGAGGCGGGCAGGCAACTCTTGTTAACATGAAAACGAAATCTAGAAGCTTCCATGCTTCTGCAACGAACCCCTCTGAGCCTCGACTATCTATGCAACAGACTCGGACTTCGCATTTGATTGCAGGTCACGTTGTATGATTAAAAATTGTCTTCAATGTTTTCATTTCTGCTCATTGGACAAGTTGTACAGTCGGTAGGCCACGAACCTTCAGTTTTTTTTTATCAACTGGGCCACTTGCTTGAAAAGGTTGAGAACCCCTGGCCTAAAACGTGCTGTCACTATAAGCGGAGNCCCTGCTTCACGATTGCTTGCCACCGTCAAACGAACTGTAAACCTCCCATCGCTTGTTCAGACGGCCGCTTGATCCTGGACTCGTACAGCCGCGTGTTGTTGCTCGCCCGGAGCGGCAATGTCCAAGACGAAAACGCTGAAGTGGAAACTCCGCTTCCGCATGCCTTTCCCAGCTACACACCGTCCACCCTGTCGCGCCTGGTGGATCTCACGCCGCCTGCGTTTCCACCTCTTCGTCAGGATTCCGTACCAGACTCCTTCGTCACGATCAAAGGTAGGCTTGGTTGTAAACTGGCAAGCAGTTTGCCACCTTTTTCACCATTTCATTCAGCGTGGTACCCGGATGGAGAAATCCGTCGTGTCGCCAAATCGTTCAGTGAAGCGTGCACTTGCGCAGGACTGCAAAAACGTTTGCTGGGCATAGTCAGGCATTGTTTCTCTCTCGTAGGCACTAACTTTGGATAGTCATTTCAGACAGTCATCATCACAGTCGATATTCTGTACAATGCGAAGTCGTCTGAATAGCTACTCGTTTCATGGCCTTTTACTTCAGCAAAACCCAAAAACCTAAATGGGAAAAATACGGCGCGCGGGGCCCCCATGCAATCCTGGAAAGATTTTCATGCAGCCCGCCGGTAAGTCAGTACACTCGCGTTATTTGGAGGTAAANAGAATATATCAGACGTGCTGTCTTTAGCCTGCAAGAGACATCATTTTGTCGTCTCACTAGTAGACTTCCGGTGATCGAGTTNAAACACGAATTGTATTGAGGGATTGNGTTAAAATAGGGAGTCTAATTAAATTNATGCCGTGTTGATGTCGATGGCCAACGTTGAAGTGGGCAAGTATGGTTCCTTTGGCCCCTCCCTGGATACGCCTATGAATTGAACATCATCACGGTTTATGATTAAATAAATAGAACAGACACTTTGGATTATCACACAAATATTCCTGAGCAACGCGAAGATTTTTGGGAAGGTTCCCCTTCAGCAGAAAGGTTGAAAAACACTGGACTAAATTCTCTAACATGACAAAATTTGCCCAAAATGATTCCTTCGCAGTTGCGTAACAACCGAATAATTGAAGGCGAATGTTTTAATAAACAGTGGACTGAAAGGTATTCTCCCTTGGGGTTGGAATTAAAGACTTAAAATGTTTCAACCAGTGATGTCAGTCAAGACCTTAATCTAAGAATATGTTCAAATTTCTGGACCAGGTCTTCTAAGCCGAGGCGAGACCGAGATTCTATAACTGAAAATTTGTCGGCCAATAACCAAAACTGTTCCCGCCTCCAATTTAACAAACATGGAACTGAATGTTATTCTTTCTGATGTCGAAGTTAAAACCTTATGTTTGATTCCGTGTAGTTGACAAACTAGCTTTGCAAAGTGAGAATTGCTTCAAAATTTGAGACTTTCGAGACCTGAAAATTTGTCAAGTTGTTATTTGAAACTAATACCCGTTTCAATTTTTTGTACTTCAGCAACAAATTTTTGTGATGTATGTTTTCATGCGAACAGATTCAGTATAATAACTTCATCTTTGTACAACCAGGGATCTCAGTCTCGGGCTTCAATTGACTTTTCAACTTTCCGCTTATGACCTAAAAAATACTATGACCTAAATGCTTCACATTCAAACCATTTTTTTGCTTTTCCAAGTAAAGTGTAAAATGGTGTTTCCAGCAAAATAGTAAAATGTACTGCGATGTCTAGCCCTAAAGAGACATTGCATATCTCGAGACAGAGTTCAAAACCGAGATCTGCGGCTTTAGAGATGGAGATTGAGACTCACCAAAAACGGTATTTTGATCTGTCACGAAACGATTGCTGTGTTTCATAGGATGATTACTTTTTGAAACGTCCATTTTAAACCAAGCGCGGTAACTCGGCCCCAATCTATCAAAGCAAGAATTGCTAAGGAAAGCAATGCATCTGGTGAAAAATTCAAAGAGCAAATTCTGTTTGAGAAGCAACAAACCCAACCTCTTAATCTGGGTTTTTTTACCCGATATTCTATTGAGCTCCTTGAAACCGCGAACTGCTCAATGCTGCCTTTGCACAAAAAGCTTTGCCCAACCCTGCTGTATAAAGCCACACGGATCACCAATATGTTTAACTTTTTGTTCCTTATTTGTCTGAAGCAAAAAACGACATCCAATGTTTACTAGAAAAGACAGCTGTCCACTCAACAAAACCAAATGAGACGATGTTTTCATCAAACTATATCGGTAAATGCCTTTTTCCTTATATAATGTAATGGTATGTTAAGCAATGTCGCTACAAAGAGTAAAATGAAAATCTTGAGCTCTTGTTTGATTTATTGTCATTCAGACAAGAAACAATTGCATTTACGAGGAGCAACAAAAGATTTTGAGGTTCCATCTTTTTGTCTTTTTCAGGTTGTACTCGTGACAAATGCTTTTATCATCCGAAAAACAATGATAATTATCATAACGTTCTTTTCAACATCAACGGTTTGCGGACGTTTAGACTTTCCCTCTGCTGCTAACTGATATTTAACGGATAAAGCTGCAGAGACGTTTTACGACTACGTGTTTCCAAATTTCATTTGCTGATCACCCCCAACGGTGGCTTTCCGGGGTACGAGCCAGGACTACGCGACGGTGCTGAAACTTGCAAACCCCCATTACTAACGTTTTTCATCCTCCTATGAGGTTAGTTTTACTGCAGACCGAACAAACTTCTGCGTAGTGCGCGGCAATGATGCTGACATAGATGAAATGTCGCTGACCGTCGATCACCGAGCTACTAGCCCACTGTTTCGCAGCGTGGACCGCACGCCCCACTGGTCCTGGGGCGTGGGAATTCTTTGGTGGGGTATGTAGATGCAGATTAGCGGAAGCAATTTTTTATCACCTTCACAGCTTCTCATTATGATCAGTTTCACACATTCTGTTTGAATAAGATGAGTGGACTGATGATGCATAATGTTACGTGAAATCGATTTCCTATTAAAAATTTGTGATTTCTTCCTTTGTTGTTTCACCTGTGGAGTGAAGTTTATTGAATACAGATATGTGCAAGTTTGAATCATCGCAAAAAGATGAAAGCAGAGCTCAGTCGGCTGATTCCTCTAAAGCCTATAGAAAACCTAGAGCTTTTAATTGCAGTTTCATAGCTTTGCACTTTCAAACTGAGAAGTACTCTGTCACTTTTTTGTTTGTTTTTTGCTCTTCACGTTTCTTTTCACTGAACAATGCTAAAAATAGGTGTTTTCGCAGCGCAGTCATGCAGCGAAATAGATCGGGCAACACCCATTTTTTTGAAAGTCAGGAAATGCTTGAGACAAAATAGTTTACATTAATGTCCTATCCAATGCGAAGAATGTCGTATGTCAACCACTGTAGCATCACGTTTCTGGTGAGTTATGGGAAAGATCAGCATGATTCCTTTTTCCCGCAACCGACTGGGTCTTTGGACCCATCACGTTCTTCGATCAGGGCAAACCTACTCGTGGTACAACGCAGTTATAACTGAAATTGATTCTGAACGCAAAAAGCAATCGCTCACTGATTGAACCACTTGCTGCAAAAAAATTATTTTTACATTTCGATTTACTGTCATGTTTTTTGGTTTATCCACAGTGCGCACGAGTGCATTTTTCTTCACTTAAAAAAAGTCATTTGCTTCATTTAAAAAAAGTCAAATGTGTTTTTTGTGTGTTGAGGTACTTGATTCGCCCAAAACTAACGACCAAGCTGTAGAAGTGCTTCTTGCCACACGGTAGTAAAAGCGGCGCTGTTGATCCGCGCAGAATGACCAGTCGCGTCGTTTGTCAAGCGACCGGTAACGGTCGCCTGTCACTTCTCCATCGCACTGTCGAGGACGCGCAACCTTCTGACGTGTCAGTCAGCAGATGTTCTCAAGTAGCGTTTCTTCTTTTCAGGCGATGTTCAAAGCAAGTCACGGGACAGGTTCGCGTCGTCCCGATCAGCTGATGGCGCGGTGGCTGACATCAGGTGATTGTGATTGTGATGATGTAAGCTGCGTTTCTGGTCACACTTCCCGTGCAGGGAACTGCAGGTCGCGGTGATTCTTGGTTGCCTCTCAGTGATGGTTGTGGATCGATGGTAAAACGACGGTTCTTTGAAAATTATTGATCTACCATAGAAGAATTGTCAATTTTCTTCACTTTTCAAAAACATTTCGCGCTTGGAAAAACTTGGCGTAACTGGAAACACGACAAACCGGATGAAGCTTTGAAGCAGTGACAGCAGAAACGCGTCCGAATGTTTGTGAAAACTGGGCGATTACGTGCCGGGCTTGCAAACCGATCATTGACTGCTGTTTTCATCTGCTGCGCGCTGAGCTTCGCGAAGTGATAGTGTCGCTGAAAAAGACAAACACTGATAAAATTTCCTCGAACCTACTCAACAGCAAGCTCAGCGACTCGCTCCTGAACAGCTTGCTGAGAACAATTGCAGCGTCGGCTTTGAATGGCCACGCCGCCCTCACGTGAGCGGCGTCGAAAGATGACGTGACCGCCAACGCCTCGTTGCAGAAGAGAACGCCACGATTTCGCGCTGGTCCCGGCTTGATTTTTTTAGAAATCAGCAGCATCTTCGCGTGTGTGTGCTCGATCTCGTAGACTGACTTCAATTTTTCGGCAAAGCTGAAAACCGCTAGGGACCTTCGGTTTTTAAATGCGGGTGGATGACTGCGCAAAATCCCTACGCCTTCGCGATATTCTCAATATTCTGCGCAGCCGATCTAACGGGTCTGATGATAGTGAATGAATATTTGCTTTACTGCGTACTCACGAAGTTCCCAACAAAACAAACAAAAGACCCGTTAGCAGAGCTGTCCGCTTAGTAGTAAAAGGTTCAGATCAACGACTGCTTCGGGAAAAAAACTAATTGTTTTCAGATTAGTCACGTGATCCGGCATATTTGAAATCATTACATTGCGTTGGCGTTTACCGCAATGGCTTGACCTAAACTGGTTCTGACTTCTGTTCGCAACTACGCGCGACATTCCCAGGAAGCGAGAACGTTCGGTTGTGAGAAATGGTTTTTCGCCGTGTAGTCGGCAGGCAGGCGACGCGTGGGTGCCAAGTAGCGTGGCAATTCGTGTGGAACAATCTGAATGGCACGCACGATCAATGAGATTAACGTTCTTGGGGCGCGTTTCCTTTCGGGAAAAGAGAGCGTTTGGCGCTTTAAGACCGACAGCCTTCGCGTTTCTGTTTCGAGCAAAGCACCGATGTGGCGAGTCAAAACATTCGTTGGCTGTGTTCAGTTCCTGGAATTGATAAGCACCTGGCATTTATGACAGTGCAAAACAGCAGAACCATGCATAGGACGCTTGACTGCTGCGGCTCATCCAAACACTGAAAAAACTTCCCTCTCCTTCGCACAGTGGTCATCATCGCGTGACTTCCTCAGTGTGACGCAATCAAACTAACTTCACGAATCGTGGACGCCCAATCCAACATTAAACTGTGCGTATGGCGGCAGTTGCCCCCGCAACGTATTCTCGTCAATGCGATAAACTTGTCAGTGTTCTTTTCTGCAGGACTGTGCCAATTATATCAAAGTTAATGCTGTGCAGCGCAAAGGCTGTTATAAATTTGTGAATGATTTAAGCCACCTAATAGTTTAGGAATCACAACACGTTAGATTCGGTTGCCCTTAACAATCCGTCAAGTCTTCTCTGGTAGATTTTCAACAATCCGTCAAGTCTTCTCCGGTAGATTTTAAGTTAAAAGAGGTTTAAACCTCTTTGCCAAATGCCATCATCCTCCAGTTCGGCCTGTAAGTGGTATTTAAAGCGGTGCAAAATCATTTTAGCAGGAGAGCAACTACTAATTGTCGTAGCTTCTCCCTCGATCAGTAAAAAGTCGCGGTGCGAACGCACTCAGGAAAAAAAAACAGACGAAATAAAATGGGAAAGTTGTTGCTCGCAGCCGTGGGTCAAAATCACAGTCTTAACGAATTCCCACATGTTGCAGAAGAATGACGTGAACAGTGCTTGTTTTAAGGCGTTTTGATAGACCGGAAGGTCTCTCCAAATACAGGAGAACCTCTTCGCACAACCACTGCCAAAATGCCCTAAAACCTCGCTTTGCGACCGTCTCGGTATTTAGATAAAATAGTTCAAAATGTTCTGACGGTCACGAAGGTCAAACCTAAAGTAACGTGAAAACCTAAAGTAACCCTGCATGTGAAACTTACGCCAGTTGCGCAAACGCAAGACACGTTGCGTTGTCAGCGCGCATAAATCGGCTCGTATAGCGTCGTGGAAAATTGGGGGATGAAAAAGCTAAGCTTGCTTGCGCACCAGGCGTCGCCGTCGCCGATGACAAGTGATCGGACTGTTGTGACGTTGCTGCAATGGTTGCCGCCGCCTGTCCTAAAAAAGCGCGAAGAAAGTTTTTGTTTAACGCGGCAGTTAAATCTTTTTGCGTGCGTTTGTCGAGCGCGCCGCGCACGTAACCGGTACTTGTGAAAAGTTTGCAGCTATTGTCAAAGCTGCTCGACGAGCTGTTCTTCGTGTTTGCAGTCGCGCGAACGAGGACGAGGATGAAAGGTTGCAAGTCATTCTCCGAACGGAAGCGAAACTGACTGTTCGGGTGAAGGTAAACCGAGGTTGGACGCAGTGCCAGCCATTTGCTTACTTATCGGCGACAAACCAGAATATGTATGATTCACAAGTCTGTCCTTGTTTACATATAAAAGTTGAAAATAGATTTTATGGCGACTTGGGCTGTATTAACGGTCAACCGGACAACCGAGGTTTTTTGCTATCCGATATCCGGATATTTTTGTAACTGGATAAAAAATAACAGTCCCGATGAGTTTTACACTTTGCAACGCCCTGCAAATCTTCAAACTCACTGTAAAGCTCACTATCCAGCCCGCTTCTGTGGAAGCAGAAAGGGCGTTCAGTGCACGTGGACCCTTTGCTACGACTCCACAATCGATGCGTTGTGCTTCATAAGAAATGCGTTGCCAAAGCAATAAATGTTAAAAATGCATGGATTTCGTTACATTACGCAGCCCTGTTTTTTACCAAGGCCCCGCGCTACCCTCACCAACCGACGCAAACTTGCTGCTTGTACAGCGCCGGCGCGCTGACTCACAGTGCATGGCGACCGCTGCCAACGAAAATCAAAGAGAACCGCGCGGTTTTTAACGCCTCATCATAATTCGTTTTCGTGATGTAATTGTTACAATGTTCAGTGTTTTTCTGCAACGTGTATCCTGTTTTTTTAATAACACCTAGTTCATGTAGAGAGGGTTTAAGTTTTGGAGCTGTTTTCTTTTTTGTTTATAAAAGCGTTTTGTTTTTGGAAGATCAAGTGTGAAATACGGTTCGATAGTTGTTGCCTTTCAGTAGTCACTTCTGAAGGTTTAAGTTTAGTTCGCAATTGCAAATGTGGTCTGCGTTGTCAGTCTTATTCAACGTCCCTTCAGAGATCTGACGAGGCAACCTGACTTTGACAAAAACATTTCAAAAAAAAAACTAGTTTTGATTATGCCAACTGCATGACCATTATATAGGTGCTCAAAAATAAAGGTTCGTTAAATAGTAACAGAAAGTTAATTTAATGAATACTAACAGTTAAACCATTTACAAAGCAACAGAAGTGACAGTTTGGTTCACGTGAAGTAAGCCTCATGATGTTCTTGCGTTGAAAGGTGCATCATGAAATACTACCGAAAAAAGGATCATGGCATCGATCTCACAAAGATTGGCGTCGTGAACGTTCTGCGATATAGCTTAAAAATTAAATGTTGCAGAAATCTGAAAAAGTGCAAAGGCGGGATGACTTTCGTGGAAGTTTTGAGGAGACTACAGTGATTATATCTGTTTTGAAAAGTTACAAAATAGATTTAAAGATATTGCGAAATCTGCAATCAATTTACAGTATACTTTTTTCTTGTTAAAAGAGAAAGGAATTTTTTAACCTTTTCCGGGATATTCAAAACTTGCTCAAATA
>JGI24021J15306_10008150_pt1 | contig 12859 bp, 8 predicted proteins | sample Ectturendosymbi1_FD_15306 | JGI IMG/M metagenome (IMG submission 15306) | reverse complement strand
CGGGCCGCTGCAGTCTGCTCGCCGAAAATTTTTGTTTTTTGCAAAGTTTCAAAATCTAACAACGAATTTTTTGGCTGCTGTTCTCTCCATTTTACCGTTCTGCCAACGTTCCGTTTCACTTGTTTCCACGCAAATCGGTGACCCATGTTAGGAATCAATCAAAGCAACCAACACTTTCATTTATAGTCTGTCGCCGGGGTTTAGGACAAGTATTCCCAACTTTCTCTTGCCATGTACCTCTTCAGCATTTCATTATATGAGCATGTAACCCTAAAATTTCTTACGACAAAAAGGCTGAAGAAAATAACAAAAATACATTTACCAATAAGCATCTACTGATTTGAAAATATTAATATTTACTGATATTGACCTATGTATAAATACGAGTATTTCTAAATGAATAATACGCAAACATAATTTTTCCCTTCCATTGCCAAGCTTACATTTGCCTTTTCAGCTAGGAAAATCTACTCCTAGGGGTTCATGCACCCCAGGTTGTGAACCCTTGGTTTAATATTAAGGGTTGGGCTTAGGTTAGGGTTTAAGGCAGGGGTCACCAAACTTTTTAAAACTTAGAGCTGCTTCATGGTACAGATTCGTGCGAAGGGCTACCAGTGTCATACACAGACTTCTGAAATAAAAATTTGCATAATTTGTCTTCATATTATGTTATCATTAATAATAAAAATCAAAGATATTCATCATTATAAAGAAACTGATCATGTTTATGCTATTGTCAAAACAGGCCACGGCAACCCACATGGCCCGTACGGGCGACCTGGTTCCCGCGGGCACCATGTTGGTGACCCCTGCTCTAGGTGTGGTACGTTACTAGCAAGTGTAGTGCAGTCTAGGGCACTCTTGTCATGTGTTAGTGTCATGTTACAGGTGACGGGCAAAGAAGTTTTCAAAAGTGAAGCCCCCCTGGGAGACCTATAGCCACTCCCTCAAGACTGCATGGTTTTAATGTCCAAAGGGCAATGAACTGAAAACTTGTTGTTACTTTGCATTTGAGATTACCTTATAGGTAGTATCTATTTTACGGCCAAGATGCTGGTGACAGCAGATCGACTGGAGCTATTGTACCGTCAGTCGAACATTCGGTCTCGTGGCATGACGCAATTCGAATAAAAAGGTCAGTTTGGCACACAAGCGCCGTGCTGCTCGTAATGTAGCAGATATGCTTCACGTCTGGTATGCCATTGTTTTTCAGTTGGACTCTCACCTTGGCGACTTCCCTTTTTTACTTTTTTCAAAAATTAAGGCTTAGCATTAGGGTTAGCGTGAGGGTTTCTGTTAGGGTTACTGTTAGGTTTAGCATTAGATTTAGTGTTAGGATTTACGGGTAGCATTAGGGTTAACGTTAGGCTAGGGGCTACTGTTAGGGTTTATCTTTTATGTCTACTTCGTTTCTGCCATAGCCTGTTGCTGCTGTCATCTTGGCAGCAAAATAGACACTGTCTACTTTACAGTATATTACGGGTCACGGGCCGGTCCAGGCCAGAAAATAAGATGTAGTTTAGCACAAACGCGCAGGGCGGTTTCTTGTTAGCTCCGAGCGGGCTGGGCTGCAAAATTGCTGGCCCGTGCCATCTCTAGTGTAAGCATCATTAATACCGGGGTTGCCAATCAACGGGAAAGCACGAATATGCGAATGTCGTCTCAGACGCTTAGATAACCTATGTTCAAGTGCGGTTTACAATCAAGAGCAGCTTACAAATTTTTAACATCATTTCTTGTGGCTTACAATCGAGTAAATTCGGCACACACATAATCGACTACCGGAAAAAGCAGACGAGAACGTTGCGAATCAGCGAAAACAACTTTTACAAACGATGACGTCATGAAATCCAGTGAAAATTGCCCCGGGCCCCCTACCCTTTAATCCGGCTCTGAATAGAAGCATATAGCCACCCAATATACTGAAACGATAAACTGGAACGAGTGTGCTGGATGACCTGCATAGCAGCTTTAAGTGTCCTTTACGCTTATGAACCTGGTCGTTGAAGTAGTGGTTTTTCTACCTATTTACGCTCACAAATAAGCAAAACAGTGAAAAAATGGTGACAAATGAGAAAAGTACTTGCACGACCGACAAATAACGCGGAACAAAGGAAAAATTTTGAATTTCGTGGACAAAGGAAAGAATGAAATTTTAAATGCGAACACTTCACAAAATTTTGCGCTGGTTTGCATGTGATTTTTGGTTTCCACTGGTTCAATCTTTTGTCATCTGCTTGAATGTCGTAGAGTTATTATTTATCTATATTAAAATCTGCCATGAAACAAAATTGCAAACCTTTGTCACGATCCAGAGTTTTAAACGGGTCTTGTTTTGAAACGTGAACCCGGCACGAGCCCGAATCATAAGTCCGAACCCGACATTTATTTTGAAGCCCAGTTTAGGTCCGGAAACTAAATTTACCGAGTGAGTCAAAATTTGCGCAACTACAGGAGATCGGTGGCGTAGCAAGGTGAACATTATTAATAATTCAGTAATTTTTTATTGAAGATTTAATCAACTCGTTTGATTCAACAGTAACTGGTGACAAGTGTCCGTTGTTGAAAAAAAATTGTATGCAGCAGAACCGTCGCCAGAAAGTCTTCAGTTGGGGGCCTTGACATTGAAAATTTAATAAAAATTCCACTGATTTATAGCGTTTCATATTTGAATTTGGGGGTTTGGTGCGTTGTTTGAGGGGTTAAGCCTAACAAAGCTCCCGCCCGTTGCTGATGTGCAGGCCCGCTATCGGCCCAAAACATTTTGACAAACTTAATCCCAACCGGGCCCGACCCGACTTACAACTCTGCCGCTGACAACCAATAACTTTCCAAAACTGACACATCTTTCCAGAACTGAACAACGTTACGTTGGCAGCGCTGCCATCTAAGTTAATACGACCAGACACTCGTCTTGACTTTGCTCATTGCGAGCTGAATCTAGACAACATACTTTGCAATGGCTGTAGGTCTTCTGCAGTCTTAAACTGGCACTAGTAACAACCAAGCTCCATCCATAAGAGTGGGACATGGTGGGGCGCAGATTGAACGCCCTATAGCATGAGAATTGAGCACGTTTGATACCGTTCGGTAGAGAAAATTCATCGTTCATTCAAATGAGATAATTGTTTGCTAACAATGATTTGTAAGCCGTTTCTATGCTGAAATTGAACTCAAGTAGTATCTGGCAAAAATGAACAATCTGCCGAAGCACCATAGCGCGGGGCCCACTGCAGCTGCATCGGCTTAAGGCTCTGTACAACAGTCCAAGGTTATTGGACTTACCTATAAGTTGCTGCTAACACTGCCGTTGTCTCAAGTAACGTACAGTATGAACGATCTGTCTCTGCTCTGAAGAGAATTAAAAGCCGTCTGCGAAGCACAATGATGCAAGAATATCTTGAAGTGCTTATGTCCGTAGAGAGGGGAATTCTGGCCAGACTTGACAGTAAAGATATCGTCGATAGTGTTTCTACCAGCATTTATCTGCGTAGACACTTGCGTTGCTGAACTGTGCTTGTATTAAATAAATTAACCTTTAGTTGATAAGGTAAAGGCTGTCTTTATTGGTCCAGCATTTTGCGTAACGTGTTAGACAAAACACGAACTTTGGTTTGAGAATCCACACTGTTCTGTTTTCGTTAACCATGAAAAAATTTTTTGGGAAAACAAAGTAGGCTATGGGAAGAGTCTGATGCAACATCCAATAAACGGCACCCATTTATCGCTGTTGAGCGGTTTCTTTGATACGCACACCAATTTTTAACTTTCTATTAGCCGTAGTGCTTTTTGTTGCACGGGCCAGGGCCGGCATAGTGAAATGTCCAGGCCGGTATAAAATCCCAGTCCGCCTTTGGCCTTACACCACTATTAGTGCTGTAGACAAAAGTCTTCCAATTGTTTTTTGTAATTAAATCAACTGCACGCACACCTAATTGCATTATCCTATTATAATCAGAATTGTCATGCATGTTTCTGCTGCAATGAAAATAGCTCGCAGTCAAGAGCATTTTCGGGTAAAGCAATCGGCAACACTTCTTCTGAGTACGTAGTCCAGATCCAACTGGAATAATTTCCAAAAGGAACAGTTTCAATCCAAACAAGTCGTAACCCTGGGTCCAGACCGCACAATAAACATGGAAGACCCAAATAATTCCAATACATTTCCAACTTAATGAAGTCTTTCATTGATCAATGTGACAGACGTGGAATTTACGGTCTTTCCAGAAAACATGTGCACGAATTGAACATCTGTATAGCAGTATTTGCAATTTTGCGGTATTCGATCATTGTCAGCTTTGCAATTTTTCATTTCATTCACTGGGTGGGCGTTAACTGTATGAGCAAGGCAACGTTACGCGTCACATTCCTGATTCAGCAAAATCAAAACCGACGATTAACGACATCGATTTGAACTTTTCCGACAGCAATTAAAACATGCTAATGGCCAATCAACATGCATTTTTTCATGCACCTATAGCTAGTGTACACGCATTCATTTTCTACTCCACACCGCCCAACGCATGCATGACAAACAGCAATGGGGCTTTTCTACATGTGTTGAAAAAGTAGCCTAAACCATCACCACTAACACTCGCAAATGTCTTCAATGAGAGCTTGAAGAAATTGTACTGTGCTGTTACAAACCAAGAACATTTCTGCAACTTTTCTTCAACAAAGTATACTGCAACCATGCTTCGCAGGCCTGCCTTTACTTTCCGTCAAGGGAACAAACTGGATATGCACCTGGTTTTACGGAAGGTTGAACCAAACTTAAATTCAAACAAATTCAGCTTGTTGTCGATTGATTCGAAATCAAAACCTGAAGAGCAATGTTGCAGAATGTGAAAATTACTTTTTACAAGCACGGCTAATCAGAGAAAAATTATTCAGTGCAAGCAACGCTGATAGACGTTTTTAATAGTGCTTTCAGCAATCACAAACAGTAGTTGAACAAAATCTGTCAAAATTTCTGCGTATCTTTCAGCAAATTTCCAAACCAGCACAACGGCGATGTATACCATATCATCGACAAACTGACTGTGTCCTTGATTAAACCTTCATGTGCACATTACATCAAGTTTCGCATGGTTGAAAGTCTTAAGTGCCAACTGCTTAATCAACTTTTTTCGCCATTTTGAAATTGGGAAACAGTTTTTTTTCTAATTGGTGCAGCCCAAACACAATTTCAAATCAAAAATAAATTTGTGGCACGATACGCCAAAGTAGTCTTTGCGGAAGTTGTCCTTGTCAAAGCTACAGCTCAGCGTTCACAACGAATGCATCGGAGCCGTGCACAGCGTCATTTCAAAACTATAGACGTTTCAGGATGTTGCGTGAAATCTATTGATAGATTCAGGATGTTGTCCGTGATTCCAAAAAACAATTCAACAGTACTTGAACAGTGCAGTGAAGGAACAGCAAATTTCTGAGTGCGATAAGGAATCAAAACACTGCAGCGTGCATCTTTACGAGAAAATTATGCAACTAACTGACAGCAAAGTCAGTACATGAAACCAAATGTGTGAAACAAAAAATGGGATCACTTATTTCATGGCACAAGAAGAATAAACTTCTTCCGGAAAATGTGCAAAAAGGAAACATATTTCATGGCAAAAGAAAAATATGTGCGAAAAGACAAACAAGATTAAAATAACCCGTTCCTGAAAAAGAACAAACCAAAGTAAACAGCTTCCATTTGACAAGACATTAAAATTATACGAGGTAACTAATATTTGCAGAAGACTTATTGACAAGACAGTTCGAGCACACCATTGGTAAGGTGTGCAACGTAGTGAACGTTGACTACCAACCTTTAATGCGAAAACGTTTATAACACTGACTACAACACACATCAAAAAGAAAATTTGTGCTCCTGTTGATACTTCTTCAAGTTGCACTAAAACAACTCACGCAAAACATGTTGTAAGTGGATGACGTAACTGCTGACTACTCTGAACATAGTACAGTAAACACAATGTTACTATTTGTAATAGTGGACGTGTCCATAGGGCAGACAAAGTCTTCAAACAAACGGCTCAAGACTAACGCTTGGAAATTTCGAGACCGAGACTCACGAAAATAAGGCTCGAGGCTACATCATTGTCTTTCACTTCGAGAAAGGAAAGATGGAAGTTGAACATCTAATCAAAGCACAACAAATAAGTTCTTTTACGGGAAACCAAGGAAATATTATTACTGGGTGTGGGTTGATTTGATTAAGATCTGTGAGCTGTAGTTACGTGATCAGGGGTAATTATATTCTAGTACAGCTATGTCCAACCCGCGGCCCGGTCGAAGGTTTGTGCGGCCCAGTTTAGGTTTTCGTCATAGTAGAATTAGCCCACATACCGATAACCTGTCCTTATTTTGATAATCTTAAATTTGACATTGTTTTTGCCGATGGTCCTCAGTACCACTTTAAAGTCTGCACTGCGTGTTGGGAGATTTCCATATGCCCACTGACACCTTGGTGCAAAACTTCACTTTTTTTAACTTCTACCCTTGTTCCATTGGCACTAAACTTGCCGATGAAATTACACTTACGGACGTCCGCGTCAGAATCCTAAACTAAATTTACTTTGCCAAGATCAAAGTAAGTCATTTAATGTGCGACCCTGCTTAAGATGGTGACATAAAAGTCGGTTGGACATAGCTGTACCAATGCCATGAACAAACATTGATGTGAAAGCAGTTTAATACGTTGGTTAGAGATCTCTTCAATGACGATATTGTGATAGCGAAGAACCAATTGTTTCATGCGTAATCGGACGATATCGCTAATACCTTTGTTTGAAGCCTCAAACGGAAGATTAATCTACACCACGAGTCCACTGTCTTGAGGTTTAGCGATTTTCCCTAAGACCTACAGCACTTCATGAAAAACTTGATTTATAATATATCACAAATTTGAGCAGGTCACGTGGAAGAACCACTAATTCGTTTGCCTGAAAAAAGGGCAAAAAAGAAAGTATTATAAGAGATTGCTGTGCACTTTTGAACCCTTGACAACAGAATGACACAGCGTGAAGCGAGTGCTGTCGATAATTGTGACGCCGCGCATCTTTATACAGATTTAAAAGTTTCCATAACTTAATTAACATGTGCGTCACAGTTGACAATCAGCGCTTCTCGCAAAAAAGTAGATTCACTACAATGCAAAGCTTGCAGCAAGACAACATGATCCAGTCAAGTACAAGAAACGCGGTAAAAATATCAGAACAAAAATGTTAACGAGCGTACAGAGACTTCACACGAGTCCTTCGTTGACCCAGTCGATGACCCAGTTTCTGTACAGTCGTTTTCAGCACGCCAGTCTTATCTTCGCTTGAAGAATCTGCAAAAACAAGAGTATATTAAGTAAAATCCGATAAATATCCTAGAGAAATGTCGCCAAAAAGATATGTTTGCAATAGCTACAACTACGAAAGGACACATTCACCTCGCAAAAATCAAAGCGTGAAGTAATCACAGGATTTTAATAAACGACACGTCTTTTGCCCAAGTATAGATTATAATAAATCACAGCACTGTAATTAAAAAGGGGTGAAACACATACCTGAACTTCCTTGACGATTCTTCTTCTCCGATTGACTGACATCTGCTTCTGCGTCATCTAAAATAAAAAATGCTATATCGTCAGCGATTCTTGTGGTACAGTATGGGAACAACTAAAGCTGGCTTTGATTTAACATTTCAGTCAAGACGTTGTAGGTATCACAGCTAATATCGCCCTTGCATACTTTATTATCCATCACGAAACATCACATGATGCGAATTTTCTGAAATCTTCTAGGAACCTAAAGTAATTATTCCACGAACGTGTCTATTGATAACGCAGTTCCTTCAGCAATAATTTCGAGTTGTGAATCGGTTCCAAATTTGAAATTTGATCTCCAAGATGTCATTTCAAGTTACAAGGCCTTTCGGAAATCATTAGCTTTCAAAAATTTTTAAATTTGTCAGATATTAAAATTGTTTGAGACAGATGCCCATGACGAAATTCGCATGTTCGGTTTCAGTATTCTTTTGCACAGAGCTACTCCGGGGCCGTTAGGTAATGCACTTCGAAGTTTTTTTGTTTTTTTTCATTTTCAAAATACGAACGCCAGCAAAACGAATAAAAGCAAACGCTCACTTGATCAAATCAAACCTAATTTGTTTTTGACTCGAACAAACCTGTTACGGCGCTTAATATCGCTTGAAACCTACGCAAAGCATTTAGTATGTCTACTTTGACTGGGCTCAATTTTTGAGACCGAACATATTTGGGTTTTTTTTAGCCTAAGCTGTGTTAGTTAATTTGTAGTGAATGCACTACAACGCAATAAAACGTAGGGGAAAAGACACGTTACATAATGCTGGCTCACTGGTTGCACGGGATACCGGTCATAGATCGACGAAAACAGTAGTTCACAACTCTCAACACTTAGGTAGCTCGAACACAATTGAAGAAAAACTGTCAGCTTTCAAGGTCGCAAATGTTTTAAATTTTCATATGGAATGACGACAGCATTTAGAACTTCCTGGGATTTTCGAGTAAAAATAGTGGTTTTTGATAAATTTTGAAAGATATGCTGTTTCATCGCATAATATTCCTCGCTAGATGTGATCCATACGTATAAGACGATTATATTGCTGCACGACCTTACAAAACAAGCTAATTCATAACAGACTCATAAGAAAATGCACCAGAGAATCAAACAAAAACGACATTGTGGCCCTGTGCACCATCTGGATTGTTAACAGTTGTTTGCATCATAAACATGCATTTTTTAATTTTTCAGCTGGTTGCAGATCAAAATTTTAACTAATTTATTTCATTAAAACTATACAACGAACTAACCAACGGAAAAGGGCCAAAGATTGGAGCGGTAAGAAGCAAGCAGTACAATGACGTGTTGCTTACAAGGAGAAATATTGTTATCAGCAAACTGATGATCATTTGCTATCAGACGACGAAGCTAGCTCCATTAAAACTTGACTTGAAAATGTCCAGAGGAAATCACGATTTCGATCTAGCACTAGTATATACTCTGCCTAAGTGTTTTAATTACGAGGAGTAACAAGCGTGAAGACAACAAAAAACAGAACAAAGGACTTTCAAATGACTTTTCTGATTGCAAAACGCAAAACAGGCGAAATGCGGGACCAGTGAGACACTTTGACAATCTAATCCTGGAAGACAGTGCCTTCCTGTGACTACTTTGTTTTCATTGCGGAACCGAGATTTTGATTGGGCCGTTCACACGTACTGCCGTTGCAGACAACCATCACAGTTTAGTTTGAATGGTAACAACCTAGTTTTATTGATTTTTACCGAAAAAGTGAGGTCAGTGCCGTTTCAGTGTTCATTGGTAACAGACGTTTCAATGAGAGTCGCACATTTTTTGGGAAAATATTTCTTGCTGCAGACTGCACAGGGCAGATGTTGTGATCACTTGAGCAGTTACAAGCGACCAGCCAATAGTTTCAAAACAACTGTCTGGGGACCTGCAGTCGCGGGATCCTTGGGTCACCGTCCCAAAAATACTACCTTATACAAATAGTAATTAGTGATTTTTATTTTTGTAGAAGTTTGCAGATATACTTGTGATAGATCATTTAAAATGCCTACATTTAAACCTCAGAGGTAATCATGGTCTCTTTACGGGTGAACTACATCAGTCTGCATGAAAACTGCTGAAGGCAAAGTTTGTTCCTAAGAAAAGCAGTTGAGAATTTTAATCTTTCACGAAACACTTTGTCAAGATATTTAAAAGCAGTGAAAAGTGGTTTAGACAGCATTTCAAAACATGAAATGACCACAACGCCAGTCTATGAGGTGCCTCTGAAAGAATCGTAGTCTAAAAATTGTAACTCCGCTCATGTCTGGCGTTTGCATGGAACTTTCGAACAACTCGGTTGTGCTTTCTGTGTTGCGGTCTTTTGCAGGCTAGCGGGGACAAGCTGGACGAGCAACCTATCTCATTTAGGCATTGTAACGCTATGGGTTCTTAAGTTTCATATAGCGAACAAGAAACAACTTTCTGCGACAACGCTTAGGTAAACTGTTTACAAAAGTAAAAACACACTGTGCTACAGCAGTAGTTTAATACAGTATGCAAACAACCACGGAATGTACTACACCGCATTACACACAAAGGCTTAAACGATAGAACAACAAATACGTTGTAACATTTCACTTCAGCAGACGTGATTTGAATTTTTGCCTTTTGCCTCATCCAACCACAAGCAGGTGTTCAGCCGACTGCACAAACACTCGCTTCAACACATTTTCTCCAGCTATCTCACTTACATCTCACTTACGAACCACGTGCTGTAATTATGAGCGTGCTGTGCTAAGCTCCCCGAAAGTTCACTTGACCACTCAGCAGGCGTTCGGTGAATCAGCAGAAATCCTGTGCCTTGGAAAGTGAGCTAACGAGCTCACTTCTTCCCTATGTAATAAAACCTATTGAAATGAATGATGACATCGAATGTGAGCTGTTGAAGGAACCAAACCAAGTCCTTACTATTATATAGAGTTGAACGATTTCACTGATTTGTTCAACATAGCGCTTTTTCTCGTATTTGCAAAATTTGCAAAGTACTGTGTTGATTGCAATGTCCATGACCACATATTTTCGCAAAAAACGTCCCACAAGACCAACTGCCGGGGTAATAATTCTTTGCCTTGACACCCACTTTGCTAACAGTCATTGATTGGAAGGACTGTGCAGGTGTGTACACAGATGGCGCTGCATCAATTCATTGGGATCCATCACGGCATGGACAAAGTGATGTTAAAAGAGAACAAGGCAAGTGCTTTTTGCACAGAGAAAAGCTCGTTCTAAATCTAAGGCATATGCCACAAAAACTGCATGATGTCACGTCTGCAGCTGCAAGGACTGTGAACTATATTAAACAAGAACACACCGCATTCGGGATGTTTTGCTGCTTTGTGCGACAGGCTCAGTTCATATCGGTCGATGATTAAAAGGATGCCATTTTTCACACTTGACCTAAGGTAACCTCGCGCGATGTAAACGCTGGAAACACTGCTCGTTTCTGAGTCAAGGTAGTTACTACGGATCCGCCTGGCATGACGGGGCTCGGATAAAACGCTGGATTTATCAGTCAGACAGAAGCGACCTTGTAGCCTAACAGATATGTTTAAGGGCTCGTATGCCAATGCTTTTCGTAGATAGATTTTTAAAGATGATAGATAAAGGCAATTTCTGTAAAGTTTCATGTCTGAGAGAACACAACACGCAAGGAACGACACCCTCGTGAGTTAACAAGCAAGGTAACTACAGAATTTGCCTATAACGGCGCCTTTAGGGGATTGCATAAAGAACGTTATTGCCGAATTGACGTTATAACCGAATTGAAATGCATGCAAAAATTCCATCGGGACCGAACAAAATGCAACGTTATAGGCGAATTGACGTTACAGACGAAGCTGTTATAAACGAATTCAACTGTATAGAACAGATTTACAAGAGGTTTCAGGTCCCATTCGGATTAAACTAAAAAAGTTAGTATCAGGGCAAATTGTTCATTTTTAGGCAAACTATTATTTTCAGGGCAAATTTTTTCCGTTCCCCCAGTAAAATGCCTTCCCGCACGCCTATGTTCATGTGTATTAAGTTATGGTATTAGTGATCATCTTCCAACAATCGTATTAATCGAGAATACGAATGCCAAAGTCACCGACGTTTTGCCAAAGGTTTTGCCAAACTTCTATAGTTTTTTAATTGATTTAAAGCAAAATGTAGCATTAACTGCAACTGGGATGTGACCGACGAGGATGTTAAGTTTGACATGTTTTTAACACTTTTTGTATGTCGTAAACTACCACGGTCTGATAGCAAATTTCCTGGAAACAACGAAAGCTTAATGCACTCAAACCATGGTTCTACAGAGCCTTGCTCCAATCGATCAAAACCAAACTTCATACAATAGTGTCGCAATAAGACTTCAAAAACACAGCAACCTTTTTCACGTATCTCAAAAAGTAAATTTATTTATTAGAGAAAGTATTTGAATAAAATATATTTACCCGATCTCTTAAAATCAAACTAACCAACTATGCCACAACCTGAAGATAACGCCTAACCTACTGACCAATACTCCATTCCAAATAGTTTGAAAGATTACTTTGTCCAAGTCAGGGGCATGTAGAGGGGGGGGCGAACGGGGCGACGACCCCGAGCATCCAAAGAGTGCAATTACAGAAATTGCATTTCAATAAAATGCTGTAACTAGATGCTTCGTATTGTAAGGCTACTGACATATTCTGCATGGATTTCATTGAAACTTGCCTGAGGCGGGCATACAATGATTCGTGGGGGTGCTGTAACTCCACCCAACAAACATTTTTTAAGACTGAAAAGCATCACGTTTGCCACAGTGGCGCGGACTGTTATGACTTACGACATTTCTGTTGCTACGATTCAATTGTGAGACACATTGCTAATTGCGAAGTGCACTGTGGGTAATTTCGTTGTAAGCATTTGTCTTGGTAAGCTGGTGTTGCGGCCAGTGGCCCAACTATATGGACAAGTACGTACGGACTGGAACCAGTCCTTTCCATCCGGCTGGGCACAAACCGTTCACATGTTCACACAGCGTTTTATGTAACACGTGACTCAATATTCACGCCGTTCGTTGAATGCGTTTTTCTGTTCGTCTTTCTGTGTATTTACGATCTCGCGGAACCTTACTTGCGCTCTTTTAGTCAGTAGTGCCGTGAGCGAGTTGTCGTCTGCCTGATCCATGAACTGTTTTCTGCGATATGTTTGCTGCTGTATAGTCGTAAAAGACAAGTCGCTGTCTGTGTTAATGGTCGATAGATGTTGCCGTTTTGCGTCATTAA
>JGI24021J15306_10008149_pt1 | contig 12860 bp, 10 predicted proteins | sample Ectturendosymbi1_FD_15306 | JGI IMG/M metagenome (IMG submission 15306) | reverse complement strand
AGGCGGCTTCACACAGAATCCGGTTACGGCTTACGATCCGGCTTATGGCCAACGGCAGTCTTCCCACATGCAGCAAGAACACCATCACCGACAACACTGGCAATCCTGCTTACTTAAAACAATTTTAAGTAAGCCGGAAGCCGGTCGAAACCGAGAAAATTCACCCTGACGCGGCCAACGGAGCTTGTATGAAGACTGCCGTTGGCCATAAGCCGGATCCGGATTCTGTGTGAAGCCGCGTTAAGAATCATGAACAGTGGTTTATTTATGGTGCCTTTACACGCTATAGTGCCTTGTTACGACCATTTAGACGGTTTCGTCACTCTTATTTGGTTTGTTCCGAGTACCTCAGTACGCTGACCATCTTTTGGAAAATTTCTTTACTCTTTGACCAAGATTCTGTTGATTGCATATGACAAAAATCGCCACACAAATACCATAGTTTGCACAAGTCACGTTTTGATTCAGCGGCAAAGTTTTATTTTTGCCAGGATATCTGTGGATTTGTCGTGTTTTCCATGGTAACCAGGAAATACACAGTGCTAGCAAGGCCTTGACGACCGTTCGGTTTGTTTTTACCAACCTTAAGACCTCAAGAGCGCGTTTCCGCATCACAGTGCTCATTTCTGCATCACAATGCCCACACACGGCCGCTTTGAGTCACCACCGCGTTGCTCGTAGCTGTGATTTTATTGAACTCTGAAATTAATGTCAGATTATTTTTCAGTTTTAGTGGATGCTATTACATGAAAACGGTCTGTTTTCCTATTTTTACTTGCCGCAGCTTGTCTTTTCGGTTTTAGTCTTAAGAGTTTGCCTGCTTTCTCTACATATGGCTCAGTCCTTCAGCGTTTCACTCTCAAGCATTTCTTGCCGTTTTCCGGACTAAGGATGCGCAGAGTTGAGTGAAATCGATTTCGATTTCCTATCAAAATATATTCGCTGATTGATTCAACTGCTGTAGATGCGCAGGCCCGGACCTCGCTCTTTGCTGCTGCGTTCCCATTGCAGCCTTAAAATCAAGTGAAGGATTTCTCGTTTTTTTTAACAGCGTAACCGGCGGGGAATTGTTCGATCGGATCGTAGAAAAAGGAAGCTACACTGAAAAAGATGCAAGTCAAGTGGTTGCGCAGATTCTTGATGCAGTGGAATACCTGCACTCTAAAGACATCGTGCATAGGGATTTGAAGGTAGCATATTGGCGATTTGGCAAAATTAGTGATATTTGGGTTTTCACTGCGAACTACTTTTTGTGAATGTGTGCTGTGGCAAAATGTTTTCACGATAGTTTTTACTGGCTACTCAAGTTTATCATATCGTTTTTACCACGTTGCTGCAAAATGCGGGTGCCACTTTCTTACGTAAGTATCATATCGTAATTTGTGAAAAGCTACGGAAAGAACGACCGCGGGTTCAGTTTATTGAAATTGGTGTAGGTTTGTGATGGTGTGCTTGGCTTATGTGTTCCATTCAAATTGATGTAAATATCAGTGTATACGTCGCCAATACGTAGGACCGAGTAGCTCACAACATCGTGGTGGAACTTATGCGCGAGTTTTTGTCGTGTCCGCACGTTGTCTTATTACCTGGTGACGCACAGTCTTTGGCACTTTGCCAATCAAGCGGTGAAGCACCAACGTCGCGGCTTTCAGGTTTTCAAACTTATTGTGTTGATTGCAAAACTGAAACAAAAGTTCCACTTTGGAAAAGTTTGCCAGTCGCTGCTTGAAATGTTAAGGTAGCGTTCAGCGAACCAGTGACATCAACTGCTTGCATTGTTTTTTAAACAGATGTACCGCGTAATTAGCATGTCGCCAAGCACGCCCGCCAGTGGCTTGAGGATTATGATGTCATAATAAAGTAATTCGGCGCACGATGCCGCGTTAACACGGGCAGTTACTGTTCCCGGACAAAAAGGTTTCACTTAACTTCGTGCTCGCCATTGTTCAGAAGCGCGAACAGGTCGCTCATCAGGGTGGATAATGCGAATGAGTGCTCAACATCCGAGGGGGGGGCGTCTTTTCCCGATTACTTTGCATTTACGGCCGTTACGTTGCGATCGATCAATGGACGTACCGTCGCGACCAGTCAGTGTTGACTTAACTGATGAAAAATCTTTTACGAAAGTTTTTAAACGACCTCTAGGAAGAAGGTAATAATGAAAATGCGACGCATGAGCGCCAATGATCAAAGGTTCCCCTTGACAGACTTATTGAAAAATGAGTATATTTTCAATAACCTAAACATGTTTGTGTTTTTGCAATTTGTCCTGTATTATTTCACTCGTTTGTAATAAGATGTTTCGCTTTTCGGAACGTGAATGAAAACTTGTGAAAGAAATTGAAAAACGCAAAGAGATAGCCATACACGCGTCGAAATTGGCAGTTTAACCACCATTCACCAGCAACGTATCTACGGTACATGCTTCACCGCGCTTCGTAAACGGATATGAGCGTCTCTCGCCCGCACACTCTGACTGAGGGTACGAGTGAACTCAATGAAAATTTCTTATTTCTCAAGTTCTGGCTGTTTGGGCCGCCTGAATGCAAAAGCATGCTTCGCTTCTTGATAACAGACAAAAACAAGATGGGTTTCGTTTCTTGCGTCATAATCGACCGCGAAAGAAGCGATTTAGAAGATTAAGGCGACGAGTTTTGACATCCATATTTTTTTCAAAGAGGGAAACTTGTGTTTTACTTTTTACGTAGAACATCAGCTTTCGTTGCGATGTGCATAGATATCTTACTCTAAATGCAGCAAAAACGATGCGTTTTTAATATGCTGCTGCCAAAGACTTTTTGAGCAATTTTGATTGTAATGGATGTTCTTCATTTGCAAGGTTACGATTGAATTAGATCATTTCGTTATTGTTACATGAATAAAATTAATTGAAATTTTGCCATCAACTCATGACGGTTGTTTTCCGTTTATGCGCTCACAGCAAGTGTGTTTGTTTCACTTATCGGCGAAACCACGATGCTTCAAGCATAAAATACACGCTCACTGAATTTTGAATCGTCGCTACATTTTTTTGCTTAGCAACAGGTTGCTTTGTCTACAAGCGATAAATTTATTTCTCTCCCTGTTAAGTTTTCAGCACTGTTTGCCAGCTTCGTGTAAAGGCTTGATTAACTTCGTTGCTTGTGAAATGCTTGTTACTCAAACAAACCAGCCTCGCGAACCGTTCGCAGGCGCGTGCTCCCCGGCTTTTTTTTGCATCCATACCCTGAAGAATTTTGCAATCTGTGCAATGGATATTTTACTTTATGCGTAGGAAGCGACACCTCATAAAGCATTTTGCAATACCAGTTCTCTCATGTTTTTCTGTGGTCAACCACCAGTGCTTGTACAATGCACCTGAAAGCCGAACATGTTTTTTACCAACGACAGCCGGAAAATCTGCTGTATCATAGCAGGGACGAGGATTCGAAAATCATGATCAGCGATTTTGGCCTTTCGAAAGTCGAAGAAGACGGCCACATGTTGAAGACCGCTTGCGGAACACCAGGCTATGTTGGTGGGTGAAACATGCCGCTCGCATGGCCTGCGCTTCGCTGCCGCATTGACTTCGCAACGTTTCCATTCGTGCTGTTGCGATTTGCGCGACCGCCGCTGAACAGCAGCACTTTAAATCCCATTCCCACGAGCGGCGTTAATTTCTGGACCAAATTTGGAAGCAGCCGCTTTATCTCCGGCACCAATGCGCGTTTTGACGTGGGCGATCTGCTGTCTTGTTATTTTGCTGCCACGCCGACTGCGACTAATTGCAGCAGCAGCAGCAGTGGCAGCGAAAGAACTGCTGCTGCTGCAATGGCGGGTACAGTGTTCGTGCGCCCATAAATATTTCAACGCTTAAACCTGATTGTCACTTACTTTGCGCCCTGTTCTGATTTGCCAGAGGTGTCAACTGGTCAATACCAGCGTGCCCGCGACTATCTTTTCTCTTTTGGAATCACTCACGGCGGTTGTTATCCTGGATGTGAAATGTTGCCACGGCCGTTCAAAGCGCACTGTCTGTTTCTGCTTTGCCTGAAGTGGAATCGATACTGCTGTGTCCTATAGCACTAATCAATATTAATGTGCGGCGTTGGCACTGATCTCTATTCGGCTGATTCCTGTCCAGTGCTTGTCACGAGTCGCATTGTCGTGCCTAATGCGCCATGACCAGGCCACGGTAAGAACACGTAGTGAAACGTGCATATTGTTTCGTGGGCACAGTATCACCGAGTATTTGACATAAAGAAGTGACAAGTGAGTCTTTAGACGCAGTTCTGCAGTTGTTCCTTGCTTGCGCACGAAAGAATAATAGCGTGGCCTCAGATAAAATGTCATGGAAGCTTTTTTGGGCCGCTGCAAAAACATCACAAACAGCTTTTGGGGCAGAACGGTGATCAAACTGGATCCGTTTCTGCTCCTTGGCCGCATCCGCTCTTGTCAAGTGAAGCTCTCGTAGTTGAATGATGCGAATTTCGCTTCCGGGGTCCGCTCCAACGATACTTTTTTGCGAATTTATTTAATGCTGATTTAAAGCAGCGTTTTTACGAGATCTCGTGCGTGACATGTACGAATCAGTTGAGAACTTTAGGGCACCCAAACTTCTCAAGGCTGAGTTTCCGATATAAAAGACTCGTGAAACACCGTTAAATTACTGTAGGTTTTGCATTCGTCCCGTTCATTCGTTTGACTGGTAGGACAAAGCTTTTGTCTGTTGCATTGATTGTTTTTGGCGCACAGTTGCTTTCCTTATTTTCAGCTTCACCAAAATGCAAAACCTGAAGATCCCGAAGGGTTTTTAACTTTCTTGAAAAGGGTTAAGAGACTAGAACAGGGTTCTCCAAACTACGGCCCGCGGACCACATCCGGCCTGAGAAGCCACTTCATCAGGCCCGCGAAGACATCTTGTCAACAATGAAAAAATAATATATTTGCAAAGCATGTGTTGATATAGAAGGATGTAACATACCCGAAGCAATCATATTACGTAAGATGTCCGGCCCTCGAACCGTTGTGAAGTAGCTTATGCGGCCCTCCGGCAAAAAAGTTTGGCGACCTTGGACTAGAACAATGGCGGGCAAACTGCGTTCGTCGACATGTGTTGTGTGGCTCTTCGAGCCGAATAGCAATATTTCAAATTGATAGCGAGTTGCCGCCTCGTTTAATGCTTGTTTCATTTATCAACGTATTTACATATATTCGTAATATCAGTTGCCAAGGAGTCTATGCGATTTGATGCAGGTCATTTTACGGAAAGCCTGTATCCTTTATCGAACTGTATTTGACACTACAAACAAATTTTGCGGCTCGCTGGTGTTTTTGTTTTTTTTGCCAATGACTCTTCAATTGAACAACTCTGCCCACCCCTGGACTAGAATGTAAGTTTCTGTCTCGGAAGCTGTGACGGAAAATGAAAAGGAACACCTTACCGTCTGCCCAGCAACCAACTGCATTGGATTGAATTTTATTTTTGTCTCGATTTTGCTGTTGATGGTAAAGGCAGTTTCAAGGTGAACTGTGCGGTTTCGTTTCGCGGTCGGTTGCTAGAGTTGCTGCCAATCGTTTTTTTCGCTGCTGTTACAAGAAAATTCCCTTTGCAGTCTGGTGAACTTGGCCGAAACGGTATGTGGAGTTCATGCGTAGAGGCGGAACGACTGCGGGGCTTGCTGGGCGCTTGGCTGGCAGCTCCGAGTCGCTGACGACAGTTTGCGACAAAAAACCGCCCGGTTGTTTATTATTGTGGCAGCTCTCAAGTTACTTCACTCCGCGCGTAAAATAAACAAGGAAAAAATTTTAATAGGAAATCGATCACACGCAGAACTACACACCATACAGTTCTTACATCTTAGTCGAATATAATCTATTGTGGCCGTCTGCGCACTTGGCACTGTGACGTATGATAATTGTCTTCACGACCGCGCTCAGTGCTGCCACTTGCCCTGTGTCTGGATTGTGTGGATTGAATGCTTCACTCTGTTGATTCGATGTTTGAATTTCAATCATCCCTTCAACAGTCGCTCGAAATTCGGTCTACTATACTGACTGCAACAACCGCGCGTCAGTGAAAGTCGTTGTTTTTGGCGTGCAGGGTGGCCGGGGCAGAGCACTGCGCAGTCGACCTCATTCCTTAAACTGGTCTCATTGAATAGCCCTGGGCAACACGTAACAGCTGCTGCGACGTGGCCATAGCCAGGTCAGCAGACGATATGATGTTAAATTAGACTGGTGCTTTCGTTCCATCGTTTCGTTGCTGTCCGTTGTTGTTGGAAAACAAACAAATCGACTTGACATCTTGCTCGCTCTTTCGCAACTTTCTCCCCGTGGACATGTTGCGCTTTGCTGCCCTCGGGCCAAAGCGCAGGCCTACAGCCTTCCGACGGCAACAATCAATCGTTCGACGAACTTCTCGTGAAACTATATTGTTTCCTGTGGAGCCACGAGTTCAATATCCGGGGCTTATGAGCGAAGTAATTCTCCTGCATCCAAACACTATCGTGTCATCGGCCGGCGCTACGTCTTGGCTGGCCCACGAAGCGAAGAAGCCCATTTCGAATGTTAAGTCTCGCATTTCATCGGGTGTAACGCAATATCCCGCTTCGGTCGTTGCTCGCCAAGCGCGACGGCGATTAGCCCAGTTTGTTTGGTAATAACGGGCAAAACTGAAACTTGGGATATCTCGTACAGTCGTCAGGGAAGACGCTAACAGTGGTGCTAATGACATAATGAACGACGCCATGACAGGATGTTTCGAAAATGTTGGTCAACATGATTTTCTATCAACGGGCATTTGCGTTATTCTTTCTAACACTGAGTCGCTTTGCGAATTTTTTGTCGTCAATTTCAGACGAGTTGGCGAATGTGGCCAATAAATGACCTCGTGTAACCTCATCGCGCTGCGAAAGTTGAGATGGCACCAAACAAGGGAATTTCAACAATTTTGACACCGATCTTGCTGAAAGGAGAGCAGTAACTTCAACACAGAGCGTTTGGTTGTTTAGTTATTTTTTATAACCTTCCTGAGATGCTCTCGTTGGCCGGTATTTGGTTTCACCCGTGGTTGCAATGTGTTGATTTTATTTAAATATGTCCGTGACTTAATTTACTACAAACGCGATTATAGGAAGGATTATTGCCAAGCTAGTTAACACGACCTTTTATTTTCCGTAGCAAAGGTTTTACCTCGCAGTTGTAAAGATACTCCCGCATATGCCTGGAATGACGGTTTATATCGATCATAGTATTGAAGTCTATGCGGTTGCTCAAGAAACAGAGCGAAATCTGAAACGTACGCTGCACTGTTGATCGTTGTTAGCAAATAACGGTCTTTGTGATCAAATAACGGTCTTTGTTATCAGAAATTCACTGGTGTGTCCTAATTCCTAAAGGCTCGCATTTTGGCGGCCCAGAACCTTTTTCTGCTACACGAAAGCGTCTCAGAGGCTTAGGTAACGTATGTTCAAGTGAGGCTTACATTAATTTTTTAACACCATTTCGCGCGGCTTACGATCAGTGGCGGCTTACAATCGAGTAAATATGATATATGTTGCGCGAACAAGCAACAAGCAATAAGAGAGTGATCTCGTTGCTGCCACAGTGTGAAGCTTTGCGCGCTTGCCGCTCGGGTTCGCTGATCGCAACAACAGCATTCCTGGAGAAGGGCAACGTGGGGTCAAGAGGTCAACGTGGGGTCAAGGGGTCTACCCTTTATCGGTAGGAGCGAAGTTTATGTAAACACTCAGAAAGTTACCTTTCTGTGTCCGAACGAGATAAGAAGAGCATCAAAGCATGAACAATTTTGCGGCGCCTCCGCCGTGAATACGCCTTCAGTTTCGATCGATCCAAACCCGAGCTGGACAATCGCGGTGGCTCTTCGAGGGCGTCACCTGTTTCACATCTTGAAATATACCACGGCGTGCAATTACGCGGTTGTTGGCCTGCACGCTCGATTTCTTGCGCCACAACCAAATGGCTTGCTTGTGCGGAAGTGTACGAGTTACATGTTCTAAACAAGTGTTCCCACCACTTGCTTCTGCGTACCGAGAATCTCCAGTCTTCGCGCAGCTTGTGCGTTAATCATCATCATCATTCATAGAAGCTCCCGCCGTAGCAGCTTACGTGCTGTCACAGTTTCCCTTGAAGCACAGGTACCCAGCACTTCCTTCTCGACCTGCATTCGGGTGGTGTTGTTTATATCGACAACCACAGCTAAGCAGCACAAGATAGCTTGCCTCAGTGCGAACACGGATTCCAGGCTCTTCTTAAATTCTTGATCGGGACGGGCTTTCTCGGTGCGAACATGGCGCTGTGTTTTTGTTCAAACATGCTGTCATGGCGATGCGCTGAAATTGATACATTCTGTAATGGTGCTCTTTCAATTTCCATGTCGTTTGCACAGTGCATACTGCTGCTGGACCATGTCTTTTGCACGCTGCACCTGTGAAAGCGTTGAAAATCATTGAGTTTAATAGTCGCCCCTCTTAAACTGCTTGCTGATTGTTTTCAGATGTTGTCCGTTGACCTTAGGGTTGTTCAACTTTTGAATCGCTGATCTTAAGGATTGAAGCGTAAAACACTGTAGGAAGGAGTAAAGTTAACGAAGGAACATCTAAAAGCCGCACCACTTTCCTATAAACGCATCGCAAGCGTCTTTTAATTTTCTCTGATTGTCTCAGCGCTTTTTCACACAGCTACGAACAATTGGCGAAAAAGTGCGTTTGTGGAAAGTGCTTCCTTACATTGTTGCAGAATAATACGATTGGTTGGGGGCAGCAGCGTGTGCGATCCTGATTATGCTTTATTTATTTTTTCAGCGCCTGAAGTCTTGAAACAGAAACCGTACGGAAAGGAGGTCGATGTCTGGTCGATCGGAGTGATTGCTTATATACTGTAAGTACTTAATGACTTCGTTCCCACGGACTCTTGGCGGCAAGTTCCGCAAAATCGGCCACTTCAGAGCAGCGGTTGTGTTTTTTTCGACAGCTGAGAGAGATGCCAACTTTGCCGGCGTGCAGTAATGTTTATAAGCGCCAATCACCTTTAGTAGTTTTCACCACGGTACCTGTTTTAGTTGTTTTTACCACGGTACCTGTTTTAGTAGTTTTCACCACGGTACCTGTTTCAGTAAAACTTTCCTAGATAAACATTTAGAGGCCTTGGTTTTAGCTGCTGTCAAGAAAAAAACGAACTGTTACCTGCCGTTCAAGAAACGGCACCGGTCCGTTCTGAACCGACACGTTAGGTGAAAGCAACTTTATTCCGTTTTTTTTTGACTTTCTTCCGTTTGTTGTAAGCGACGCAACGGAGCAGACATGTCGCCCTGTTTTCCCAAGCCGTGAATTGTGTGAAAGTAGCATTGTGTGAAAGTGAAGTAGTGAATTGTGTGAAAGTAGCAGGCCGCTTTCGCTCGTGCATTTCGTGGCAAAGGTGTGTCGAACTCAGGTCGTCTGTTACGCCGCTCGCTCGATTCAGCCGATATCGAAAACGTGCTGGGTTGCAACAACCTTTTTCATCAGTTTTCGTTAAAGGTAGATTTGAAATTCCTCCTAACTGCGACGCTCGAGCTGGCTCCAAGTCCTGTGCCGCGTCATAATTGCAACTGTTGACGTGCGCGTGCAGTGCGCAAGAGCGATTTGCAGGTGAATTTGAGATATGTGCAAGACAGTCGTGAATTTCCCAAAACCGCGACTTGTGGCAACTCTTCGCCCCGCACTCCTTACTTGAATGTTGGAACTGCAGCAGACACTGACTGGAAGCAGTTTGAATCGCGGCCAACGCTCCCATTAAGGCTGCGTGGGCCATCGACAGGCTCTTGGGAAACGGTCGTTTCAATTTCCGATTACGGCGCAACTTTCGAGTTTCGTGTTCGCTCTTTGTCATTTCCACTCCGGTCAATCACCAAACCTTGTTTTGCTCGCGTTTTGACGCGTTCCGGCCGCGAACACCCAAAAAAGCTGGCGGGACGTCCTTCACCGAAACGATGGCGAAGCTTTGTCCCACGGTTGGTTAGCCATCTTTCAAGTCAACGGACGTGAGCTCATGTCTTTGGCACAAATGTTACGATGAAAGCAGAGCCCGGTCGACTGATTGCTCGAAAGCCTGTACCGCAAACATGGAGCTTTTAAAATTTCAAGTCAGCGAATGTGAGTTTAATGTTTGGGGGAAAATGTTGCAGCTCAGATGCGGGGGAGAATGAAATAAGGCTTTTATTTTGAAATAAGGCCGACGGAAACTTCGCCGCAATTGAACAGACACGAAAACTTGGCCAGTCGAGAGCGGTGCCACTTGAACTGACGCTATGACTTTTATCCATAACGTTGAACGTTCAAGCAAAATCGCTTCAATTCATCGGCGTCGCAGATAGAATTAGACTTCGGTGCCTGACGTTGTTGCCAGCGCGTCATTCATCGCACGCGCCGTTGCGCGATCGCCGGTCATGTCACGGAGTGAAAGGGAGATTGCCCGCGTTCTGCGCCGGTCGACCTTCGCTGCTGCTTCTGTGCGGTTATTGCTGCTTGCCTCGTCACGCGATGCGTCGCGGCCGGTGCATAAGAGCGCGGCTGCCGTGTTGCAGAGCAGCCTTCGCAAGCAACGCGCACGTCACTGTGTAGCTGCGGTTAGAGATTTTTATACGTGGCAGACCGTCGCATCGCGTATGGCTGATGAGCGTTACACGAGCAACTGCGCTGCAGACTGGCTTTTCTACAAGCCTGGGAGGGTTCTTGCCTGAAATTTGTTGTTTGTTGTACAATGGCTGTCGAAAGGCATTCAAAATAGGTGTTGGAAGAAAGATTCAGAAAAGCTAAATATAGTAATGAGAGAAAGAATTAAAATACGTTGCGTAAATCGCATTTGACGTAACATGTTTTAACGCAAGACTGGTTGCTAGTTTCTTCACCTTCTTGGCACAAAAAATACTGGTTGTGAATATTTATGTTTTGTGTGATTTGCGGGTACTTTTCTCACTAGTTTTTTCTTTCTCAGCTCCCGAAGTTTGTTTGCTGTGACGTGAAAGTAAATGGGTTTTTCCAATGCTTCAGCCCTTGCTGATACATACAATGAGCATCCGTTCCACAACTGCCCCTCTCCGGGCGAGTGGGCAACAATCGATATCGGGGATACCGTCGCGTTTAACGTCGATTCAGGGTTGTTTTGAAATTAAACGAAATGTAAAACGATGTTCGAAACACCAGACGTTCTTCAAAAACGATCGATTTCATGTGTTCTGGAATGGAAAGGTGCGCCGCTGGCGAGGCGCCCTGTAACCAAGCTTGCCCGAACGCATGTCAGGCCAATGGCGGGTAAACTTGTGTCAGCAAGGGTCACAATTACTCTGTTTACATGGCGCATTTTATTCTGGCTTTGCTTCGATCGTGGCTTTGTTCTCGTTGACATCCTCCAGATTGTGGCTTTTGGCGGTCCTGCTTGCGAAGTGCTCTAGAACTCGAAAGCCACAACGGGTTGTGGCCGATGTTAACATTTTGCGGATGACAGTAATCGAAAAAGCCCGACACAGCCCACCCCTTTGTTGGCCTGATGATTAAACTTTAGTTCAATCCAATCAAACTCACCGCCATAGTATCCATGGAATTAGTTCAGATGTGGCAGGACGCACGGTAACCTTCGCCGAAACTCCAGTGTCCCGAACGCCTTTTCCCTCCTCGAAAGTAATTTCACAATTCCCGGCCGTTGGAACATCAGATGTATAACAAGATGCTCTGTGTTTTTTTGTCATTTCCGATATTACAACACGACTTAGCTTTACCAACGTGTTTGCCAACTGTGCTACTACCAGTGATTTTAAAGGTATTTTGAGAGACCGTTTCCGTCTTTCGAATTTTTTCCAACGGTGTCTCAAAATACAATAGAACCTCGCTTTACGGCCATCTCGGTATTTCAATGTAATAGTTGCGGTCTCCTAAAATGCCTCGCCTTAGCGGTCACCGAGGTCAAATCTTTAAAAGAAGCCCTGGCTGCTGCCATCGGGTATTTCCAGCACCCGGCTGCCGCAAATGTTGCTAGAATATCTGCATGCAATCCTGTTTTTGCGGCAGCACGGCCAACCAGCAGTTCCAACTCCACTTCTTTTTTCGGCACCAACGAAGTTCCAGAGCCCCGAAGCTTTCGCTGACGCAACGGTTTCGGTTCCCACGAAAGTTCTACTGTGACGTCACAGCCTCCGCTGCTCGTCAGCAAGTTAAAACTTCCCTGATTCTGACCATGCCGTCGACGCTTGACTGGGTGTGAAAGGGGAGTTGCTCCGCGAAGTACCGCGTCGCAGTGGTTTACTGCACTGCTGTAGGCGGCCTGGCAGCTTGCTAAGAAACACACCGACGATCAGTTTACTCTTGGCAACGCGCACAGCAATCATGAACAATTCCGTTACATAAGATCACCAGCCTCGTATAGTGCATTCTCGCGTTCAGTCATTATCCGGCTTGTTTGCCCGGCAGCGCTTGATCACCAGATTTTACCACCGGCTGCCGGTTTACAATTAGTTACTGCACCTCGGCGTTTTGTTCCATTTCAGGGCGTGTCGTGTTTGCGGAAGCCGCCCGCCTTCACTCGAGGGCTTTGCAGTGTTGGCGGCGTCCTGCGCAGACCAGTACTTTCGGGCACTCTGCTCAGCGTGTTATGGCCGCCTGGGACTGCGCCAAACGCTTTTTCGTTCTAGTTTCTTCTTTTCGCTCTGACGTTCAAAGCGACATGCTGGTGGGCAGACGATGGCAACAGTTTAACTGTTTACAGCAGTATATTGCCTTTTTCTTGTTGGTGATTACTAGGGCAAGTTTTTGCAACTTTTGCAACTTTTTTTACAGCTTCCAACAGCTTCCTAAATACTCAAAATACATGCAGTTCAATGTTTTGAG
>JGI24021J15306_10008147_pt1 | contig 12862 bp, 8 predicted proteins | sample Ectturendosymbi1_FD_15306 | JGI IMG/M metagenome (IMG submission 15306) | reverse complement strand
TTATTATTATTATTATTATTATTATTATTATTATTATTATTATTATTATTATTATTATTATTATTATTATTATTATTATTATTATTATTATTATTACAACTCAAGTAAACAACATAATCCAGGAGTCTGTATTTTAACTACCAGCATCACTAGCAAAAATTATATGAGGTCAACGTATTGTTTCCTATAATTTCTCTTGATCAACTCATTAAAAAACAGCTACAAGAGTGGTACACTTACTGTTACCCCTTTCATTCTTGTTTTTTTTCTGAATTGTCGCTTCAGCAAGAAATATGTTTTATATGTACATGTAACTTAACAAGCTTCGTCTGGAAACGCAACGCGATTGTCATTTACCTATTTAGTTGACTCCAATCGTGGGACTTGAGGAGTCACTTGTTAGTGTAAGAAGAACCGTTCTACTTCTAACCAGGTCGGGAATACGTTTCAGACATTATTTTTTCTGATCTACGGAGAGCGAAAACAATGTCAAATACCAGCCCGCAGTTGGCTATGCTTTAGGGTAGTAGTTCTCAAAGTGGTCGATATCGACCCCCAGGGGTCAATTTCACCATCCAAGGGGTCTATTAATAGTCAAGGGGTCGAATGGGGGTCAATGCATGGCCAGGGGGTCAATGAAAAACTGCTGGGGTCTACCGGAGATGTGAAACCTCCAATTTAAAATTATTGCTAACCGGGCAAGGAATGCAAACGGCCTTTTTCAACAAATCAAACAAAATTAAGAGGGCTGATCAAATATCAGCTACAGTAGTTTAAAAGGACATTCCAGGGGTGGCCTAACCTTCTCCGTGTATGAGCCGCAAATCGTAAAACCCAAATTACAAAGAGCCGCAACATAAAAATCTAAAAACACGAGTTTATTTGCAATCTACGCTTCTGTGGCATCATAATTTTTGTAACGACTTGCAAAAGTAAAACTGTACGGCACGCTAGTCACCATAGTCAGGGATGGATTTAGGGAGCGCGGGGCCCTAGGCCATCTTAGCTTTTGGGGTCCCACGCAGGTGTGACCTATTTGGCCGTTTGTCTGAAAAGCGTGAAAGCATGCCCCTCTTATGTGTAGGCCCCCTCAATGATCTATTTTTGTGGTGCCGACTTTGGTTCTACGATTGCCTTAGATCTTCAACAGAAATTGAAGCCTTTCCTACATTCTTCTCTGGAACAAATGGCAATGCCATCTTTTCTTGGAATTTATGGCTCTTTCATGTAGTTCAGAAGTTCTCTTCGCTAAATTCCGAGGTTTCTCGCGTTTTTTGTAGGTTTATTTTTCGGAAATATACATTTTCATGCAGGTTCGCATTACTGCCCTCAGAAATATTCTCTAGTTGTCGATCTGATGAGCTGTACGTAAGCTCCTATGTTGTAGTAACCACATATTTTATGGAACAAACAAGCACAATCCATTCAGTGGACATAGAGTTTACTTACGCCTTTTTAAGTTGTCATTTTCCAAGCAATACAAAGTACAGCGTTTTAATTCTCTTTAGACTGATGGTAAACAGCATGAAAACAAGCTTTGCACAGCAAAGTATTGCCGCAACACCCTCAGCTAACCATATGAAGTAAGCCCAACGTAAACACTTTTTTCCAAATGAAACTTACGAGAAACTGTTCTAGCTGATTTACCTAACATACGCGTTTAGAGTTTCAACATGCAATCTCTGTTTGCGGGCAATCTAGTTGATAGCAACGAAACGTAGCATCCAATACTGACAATATTGCTTTTCGTCGGAGTTTTGCAGTGCCTGGCTGTCTTGCGTTGTCGCGAGCTTTTTGTCTGGAAGATTGAACATCAAGAAAGTACTGTTCTTTCTTTTTCATTCTTTTCCCGTAACCATAGGCGTAGCCAGGCGGGAATAGAACCATTCCCCTTAAATTTCTAACATATCTTGCCATTTTGTGCTCTGACAGGCAATGTCCAAATAAAATACCGTTGCTCGCTTTAAGTCATAGTATTTGGCCCTCCCAAAAAAAATTTTGGTCTGGCAACGCTACTGCTTGTAACCACTTTCATACAGACAACCTGCATCTCTCTCGCGCCCGGCCATGTTCCTCAGCATCAAGCCTTTGACACAGCACTTCCTAATTTGATGTTCAATCTTCCACTGACAAAAAGCTCGCAATAACGCAAGACTGCCAGACACTGCAATATTATAATTCTTATATTGCGCAGCAAACAATATTATCGTGTTGTTACTGTACTGATAGTCTAGACTAGACGTTTGCAACTTTGCATTTTCGTTCGTTTCAAAGTAAATTGTGAAGTTGTGACACTTCACAGTTTCGCAAATTTTAAGTTACTAATGAGTCGTCATAGGAAGGAGTTGTGCGGGGCCCCAAAAGTGCAGGGCCCTCGGCCACGGCCTATGCGTAAAACCGTCACTGATCACAGTACCACTTAACAATATTTCTACATTTTGCAACATGTAGAAATAAAAATAAAATTATTCGGAAAGCTCAAAGAACCGCGGTTTGGCCGCCCCTGGTAGATTCGATTCGAATAGTTTTTTATTAAATCATCCATTGTGATGACATTATGGAAACAGTTCTGTTTGTTACGTCACAAACAATATTGTAGTACATGTGTCACAGTTCGGCAATTGTTAGACTGGCAGTACAGCAGTAGGCTACGCAGTAGGACGGAGAACAATTATTGTTTTATGTTATGCTTACATCTATAGTTCTAACAAGGGTGTACGCAAGGAGGGGGGGTTGGGGTAACCCCCCCCTTGAGCTTGATATTTAACAAAATCTTGATTACCTGCGCAAAGGATATTAAATGTTTTCGCATACTTTTTGCTTGTTAATTTGTCGACTTAATGCAAATACCACGGAGCAAATTTCAAGGAACATTGTAAATGGGCCAAAAAGTAACAATTAGGATTTGGTGGGAATCAGGGTTGTCGTCTGCGTCCAGAAATCATCTCATCACTTTTTGCAGACCTTTCGTCCACTACGCATGTTTAAAGATTGTGTTCAGCGATAGTTCGCTTTATCCGAAACAATTGTGTTTGTTTTGTCTGCTATGGCTGATCCGCTCAAGTGCTGACCGTATTGGCTACATTACCTAAGTCTGTAGCATGATAGAACTGTTGCACGAGCTCAAAACAGCAGTTTTTAACATAGAAGCATTGTGGCATTTCATAATGTCTCAGCAGGGGAAAAGGAAAACTAAGTTTTCTTGACTTCTACACATAACAAAAAATTGAAAGTTTTCTTGTGTACTTTATGCGCATTCTCTATTCTTGTGTAGCAGGTTTGCCAATTTGGCTTTTTTGAAGCCAGATGTTTAAATTCTGGCTATTTTTAAACACCTTTGGCTTTTTTGGAAATGAAAAAAGCCAGAAAATCTGTCTTTTTCTGGCTTATTTGCAGTCGCATAGGCTTGGCTCTGTCAAAACATTGTATGAGCTGGATATTCATTACCAACCTCTTGTGACGAGGGTCTATTACCATGCACGGTGCACAGAATATTGCAAACATTTTTCTGCTGCCCTAAAAATGATCTATGCTATTGATAAAAAACAAATGCACGACAGTGTAATTACGGGGAAAGAATATGCTTCTAAAGATTGGGCTTGTGTTATATCAATGTTTTTGACGAGTTTTAATGTCCACTGTATTTGGGTTGTGCATGCTTCATGTGCATGTGCCTCACAACTGCTATCTGGCTTTTTTGGGACAAGGTATGGCTTTTTTTGGTGAAGACAGGTTGGCAACCCTGTTGTGTAGTTTAGCAGGATTCGATCTTTCAAACTGGGGTGTGCGCCAGCCAGTCCAGACGCACACCTATGCTTGACTGCTCGTGTTCGACGAGACATTAGCGCATCCTCATTTTGCAGCTGTAAATTTCTCTGACGCAGTGATGAGTGTGTTTTACTCCCTTTTTCAACACACTACCAAAATTTTGCAGTTATGAACTCCTGTGTCGCAGCATTGAGTATATTTTCCTCCGATATCCTAACTTAGAGCGCTGATAGTTTGTTTTCAGTGCAATGACACATAAAATAAGGGGAGTGCGTATAGAAGAATATGCATATTATGTCAACAAACTTCGCCAAAACGTTGGTTTCGAGACATGATTATGACGTAAAATTGCGACGTCACAAAGACCACAAACCACAAACAAATGACCACCATATGCCACTGAATGAAACACCCCCATGAAAATTTTCTGCGTACGCCACTGAGTTCCAAGCATATTTTCGGATTGTGTATTATTTTATCATGCATTTCAGTTAAAAAGTACTCATATTTATTTTTACACATACTATCCTTGTATTAGTAACTGTTGGGCTAGGCCACGGGGTCTACAGAAAATTGTAAACGCTAATTGGGGGTCAACGTGCAGAAAAGTTTGAGAACCACTGCTATAGGGCACGGGGCTCCAAAGAGGGCCAGGTCAGCTATTACACAACAGTTCGAAGACCGGGTATCTTACGTAATATGATTCTTTCGGGATATGTTACATTCTACCAAATCAACATCCGACAACATGTTTTTCGTGAATATATTATTGATAGTGGCCCAAGCTAATACTTTAAAAGAGCAAATAATTTTGCTTGAGTTAACCGGACTGCTAAAACTAACTTTCTAAATCAAACTTATTTTCTTTCAAACAGACTTGATACGCAATCTTTCCTCACTTATAAGCATGGTTATCCTTGCTTAAAGTGCTGATCAATGGAGTCTATCAATTGGAATATCTGCTGTTTTCTCAGTCTTTGCTGATATTATAAGATTTACTAATTGTATGAAATTAGCAAATATCTATTAAATCGTGGTTGACTGATAGATTAAAAAGCACCGATGCTATGTATTACCTCTGGCTTCTCCAATAAATTCTTTATGAGAGTATTGCACGCTGAGAGTAGCGTATCGATTTTTTGCTATTCACAAAAGTACATAAAGGCTTAACGAGAAACAGCTGTTTAAGAGTGGATGAAATGTACATTACGTCAGTTAATGAGAAATTATGGTGGGGGTGCTCTATGCGTTGATAAGCACTCTTGCTTCAAAGATAATTGATAATGGTAGCTGAGGTGAAGCCCTTATTTGTTTAACCGGTTCAAAACCAAAGTGCTATTCGAGATAGTCAAATCACAGGAAGACAAACTAAATAGCACGTGAAACCTCGAAAACGGGCGTATAAATGAGGGCGTTTATATAGCTTAAAATTCGTTTGAAAAACGTGTTGCAACCTTACAGCTGTTCAACCAATCGTGCCTGAAACAAACGTTTCAAAGTTTAGCATATTCCTGGTATTAATATACATTTCATCATCTTCATCAAGATTCTTGTAATTTCTGCACAATAGGATACTTTTCATGCTCACCACAAATTACAACTTGCACCAGACCATTTTCGTTGATCGCAATATCTATAGGCTACCGCTTTCGCAGGCGTTGAGGCTACTGGCCACCTGCCAAATCTGTCTCAATGGTAAATTGTTATTTACCCAAGTCGACTTTCATGCGATCTACAACCACAGGTTTAACTAAAAAAAATCATGTTTGGACGTTTAGAAAAACCACTGTTTACATCGTCAGCAAAGATTCATTGAAACATTTTTACCAAAAGTTGAAGAAAAACCCATAAATTTTACCGTTTCTTCGTGGTTGATTGTGTAGTCACATGCGTTTTCATGTTTTTATCCAGGCAGTCACTTTTAAAACAACTTTTTCTGGTTTTCATTCTTCTAAATTTTCCCCGTCTATATTTTCCTAAAGCAACGATAACATCAGAACTTCAACAAAGGAGCCTTAGTCCTCTCTTCTTACCTAAATCTCCTTTCATCAGCATCAGGAAATGTACTTCTCACACCTGGAATAACATTTTTTCAATATATTTGTCTGAATTCATCAAACTCACAATAGGCATAAATGATTCTAGAAAAGCTACAACTGCATGTCCCAGAACATCTTCTTTTGGGGGTGTTTTACTACTTCACTGAAATGAACAGGACTTACTTCTCACCCTTACTGATCCTGATAAATCATCCGTGCCCCCTTTGGACGAAAATATAACTTTTGTCTGAAATAAGCACTTTTTTCAATCTTTACTATCCTATATTTATGTTTTTTCTCATTCTAGTCTTTTGTTCTTCGTTTTTTGAATAAGGAGCTAGTTTTAGCGACTTCTTGGCCTTTTTTCTGACTCCAATATGTGAGCAAGCAGGTATGAACAACAAAAATAAAAACAAAATAAGAACGACTGTCAGGAAATCTGTGAGTTGGTGTGAACTGCATCTTTGAGACACAGAGTTTGGACGTTATGGGCAAACTACTCAACCAGTCTATTTTTGTATGAACCACTACTAAATTGACGACGTTTCACATGAGGAGAAGCAATGAAGAGAACAATAGTAATGAATCAAACAGGAGGCATAAGTTAATAAAAAAACACAACAAGAAAAGAACACAGGGGATAAAGAGAATGCCTACGTACATGAAGAGTGTATAGAAGGTTGGTTTTCCTTCTACGTAGTAAAACCAATAACCTTTCAATAGACAAAAAGATTTTGTACAGTACATGAGGTAGTCATTAAACTGTTCTTAGATACTTTGATAATCCCCAAAAAAGTAAAGGCATCATGATAATGCACTTTGGGCGAAAAGATAACGATACAGCCGAAAACCATGTTTGCGAGGAGTGACAACTGAAATGAAGTTGAAATAAAGATAAAATGAAAATGAAATGAAGCTGAAATGGCAGACGAACCAAACCAACAAAAGATAAATCTGGACAATTAAACCAAAGGTCATACGAAATTGTAATATTCGTAAAGCTTTCACTTGAAATCTAAAAAAGGCTGTTGAATTGTTGAATCATCTTAAACTTGAAAGATTAACACATACAATTAAATAATTACTTTAGGAAAAAGTCATCAAGTAGTTAATCGCTATGTGTCCTACGGGACGCAAAATCTTCAAAAGCTAACTGTTGAACTCAGTGAAAAAACTGCTCTGCACTGATAACTTGCAGTGGACTGATACGACAATAAAGTAGTGTATTGTACATAGCGACTTCCTGAGTGCTTGCAAGAAATTCTTGTACAGCCGCACTGGCTTATATCTTACAGAACACTGCAGTTTGACACACCGTGGTTTTATGCTGGGATAAAAATTTGGAAAAATTAAAATTTTAATTTTTCACGGTAAATCGCCTAAAATAAGGTGAACAATTAATGTTACTGACGAATGATTAGTTATGCTCTGTGTTGTATTATTTACCGTTGCCAAAGTAATTATCAGTACTGTTTTAATTTTGTATTGTCACAAGACAGCAAACAGAGAATATCACAAATTAATATTCAAAATAAAATTTTATTGCTTTAGTGAACAAAATGTAGATTATCATTAAAATAAATTGGGCTCACATTCCTCAAAAATGAATTTAGATCCAAAAACAATCAGATTTAAAAATAAAAGTATCTTGTTTGCCTTTGAAAATTGGTTTAGTTCCAATAAACCTCATGACTTTTGGTTGCAATAAAGATTCTGGCAGCCAGAAGTCCAAGTCAAATCACCTTCAGTAATTCCCAATGTCCTTGACAATTTGGGAACATCCAAAATGTGAGATTCCAAGACCTAAATTGCATAATTTTTAAAAATCCAACGACCTTTGGAAAAAAAATGACGTTTGGCCAATTCGTGAACATATAGTTACTGAGGAGTTCAGAGACATGGTCTGAACATGAGGACCAGAATTTTCACGCTGCGCAACAACTGAGCTGCCATTGCAAGCAAAACTCATACTCAAAGCACTGGTTACTAAATGGTCACTGTGTGGCATATAAACCTAAAATCTATCCTTGGCAGATAACCACTGGTTTTGTAATTCAGTGCTGTCTCGATAAGTTTTGTTTTTGTTGATGGGCTTGAGTTATTGCCACCAGGCAAATTCCTCTGAACTTTGAGCATGGCTTAATTAAGCTCATGTATGGGGTTTGTAAAGACTAAAGAGCTTACCCCAGTAAAAACGCGAGAATTGTGCCTGGGTTGCAAGTTCCAAATTATATGTAGAATAGTCAGCATAAAGGCTTTAAAAACGCCAAATTTCATTTTTGAGTCTTTGTACAGGTGATGACATAATATTACTTGCAACAGGACGTAGTGCAAAAACTGCCTGTTGATGACTAAAGCATTGATCAAGTAAAAATGTTACTAATATTACAAAAAAATCTACTGCAGTCACTTAACTTACGTTGATGCTGATCAGAAGAAAGCTGAGAAGCTTTCAGTCAAATAGTGGACTAAAATGGCAATACCTTTTTCGAAAAATGTGCCCGGAAAACTGAAAACGTACAGAAAACGTTGGGGAGAATGAAATAAACTTTACTGGTCTTGTCGAATGGGTTTAAGTGACAATACTTCCACAATTTTCTGTTAAGTTCGCAATGTTTCGAAACCATTCTGGGTCACCCGAAGTTCACGACATGTCAGGATTGTCCATGGTGGATTCTCTTGGAAATCACATGGAATGGGACAGTACAATTGGAATTTTCTCCATGTTTCATTGGCATGGCACCTATGCTAGTATTTAGACCTGCCTAACAAAATGTGATGGTTTCGTCTTCCACCGGTTTCTTGCGGCACGTATATATCTTTTATTCGAACAGCCGTGTGTGGAACTTTTTTTATATTTTTAATATTATTATCACTTTTTTGAGATTTTTCTTTGTTTTATTCGAACCGCCGTGTATGGAACCTTCCACTTCTCTAAAGGCACCCCTCACAACCGTTGTCTCCCTAATTGGGGGATTTGGGACGTCATAGGCACGGCTCTGTAGAGGCTGGACATTAAACATCCACATAATGTAATGTACTTCGTATTACTAATTTCCTGAAAATCCCTTGGAATGGGACAGTCACATGTTGCACTGGTAAAGGATAGCACAGAAAAAAAACTCCCTTGGACAAGCCCGGGGCACGCTGTGTTGCCACTGCGAGTTTTTCCATGGCCATGAGACATGGATTTTGGATCACAGGGATTAGGGGCCCTTTTGCAGATTGCATGCAGAAATAGGCTTGACGAAGATAAATTTGAGCCCATTCGTCGTTACGCTACGAAATTTTGCCAAGCACCAGCAGTTTGCTTGGTATAGCGAAAGGATTATGGCAAACCAGACAGAATTCAATGTGAACTGGGCGTCCACTTTCTCTGCAACGGTCAATTCCCTTTGGATCTGAGCACATTTATAATAAAACCCGGTAGGGGCTCAGCAATTCTTCGCGCAACTGAATGTGTCATTCATCAAACTTGAATTGTATGGGTGCTCATGAGTAACCTTACCGTGCCGCTTACAATACATCACATGTTGCTATTGAACAATAAATTTCAAGAAAAATGATTCTATTTGAATAGGAGGTGACGATGCCTACCTAGTAGGCGAAATATATACTCTGTAAGATCGTAGTGTCTGATTCTTTGCAGGAAAAGGATTCCTTTCGATAGACAGTCTTTAAGAAAAGGCTTAGAAAATGTGGAGGGTTGCTTGGTGAGACAATGTAAAGGTTTTTGGTTAAAACTTTTAATGGACATTTTGAAATTATTTAAAAATTTTTCCCAGTGAAATGCGGTTTTACTTTAAAAAACAGTAGTGTCCCGGCATTTAGAAAACATTCAACTTATTTTCGTGTTGGCGTCACCAGCTGCTTCTATTAAGGAATCGTATCAGATAAATTATTGGATGAACACTTGTTCCTCACACAATAACAAACCTTTTACTTTCCTAGCAGGCATTTCAAGAGACTGGGCAGACGGCTCCTGAATTAGATTTTAAATAACGGTTTGTTTCATCGTTTTTACAGTACATTTTTCAGCTTTCAAACAGAACTGTGATCTTTTCGTAAAAATAAATAAGACCACGTTGGTAGACGAGACATGAGACATCAAGAAAAAAATCAAGAATTTGTGCCCCAGGTCCAGGAAAAATAAACATTTCCGTCCCTTTGAGGTGATCTGCCAAACATTCAATATCCGTATTCGACGGTGATGCAACGCAAACACCAACGTTGTAGAATTATTAAAAATTGATCTGAAGATTTTCACATCCATTTTCGTCCCTGCTATTTGTGCTGACATCATGACTTGATCTTCTGGCTGATGTGTGTGGCAACGTTAGTTTTTGAACGATTGCGCATACTTACAAAATCTAAAAAACTTTTGCAAAAAAGTCATTTCCGATCATGATGATAGGTAGTTGACAAGTCACAGACAAAATTTTCATATCATGATGTGCACAAGTTTACAAAAATTGTATTGCAATATCGGCTTTTGAAAATGCTTTAAAAGTAGCCTTTCTGGACTACACAAGAGCAAAACGTAAACTTCTACACGAGGTCTTCAAAATGGGGTCTTTGCCGACGCTTAACAAGTCCATAACAAGTCCACCCGTTGCCAGAAAATCTCTGTATCAATTCATCCGTTGGACAACTGCGTCATGTTGAGATTTATTACAATATTAATAAATTGTCAAAGTACGAACATTTACCACTGCATACTGGAGGAATCAAATTCACAAGTTGAAGATGATAAAGAAGGACTGGGCAATACGTTTTAACTTTCATTTCAACGGCTTCTGGATTGTTTGTTTCAACCAGTTAGTGCAGAAACGTAAACATAAGGAAAGATTCAAATAGGGAAAACAATATACAACTTCAAGATACGCTCAACGGTTCAAGGCATATGCGAAAACTAAAATGCTATCTTTGATTTCGGCCAATCAAAACATGGAAAAACTAGAGTTTTTGCTAGCAACAGGGACAAAGCTCTATCAAGCAGTGCTGTACAACATGAGAAGGTGAAAAACATAAAAAACAGACAATTAGTCTAATCGTCTGAAACAATAAAAAAACAGTCATTGACAATAACGTTTCCAATGCTCAAACTGATCTTTCCATTGTTGTAAATGTTCCCGGTAGTCTCTGCAAAAAAGTTAAACTTTTTAATTGCTTGCGGTCGCTGCAGAAAGACAGATGTGTTTCCTCGTGTGTTTCAAACAAGTGCAACTTGCGATAGTTGAATAATATATGCAAACATTCTTGTATTGCATCAAAACAAAGCATATAAGGTAGTAAAGTGAAAAAAGAAGTTTTGCGACAAGAGCCATATGGTTAAGTATATTAAACCTTGTACCAACCTCATTTCCTCCCGCCAGATTTGAGAACAAATTTCAGTCCCACTTGTGGTCTGAGGTGTTGGTGTTGGTTGACCTAAACAAAGTATGGATCGCAAAAAAACGTTGATTTTTTGCCAAAAATTGATAATAAACACATCTGCATCTTTCGCTACAAAAGTTATCTTATTAGAAAAACTGTTGGCATGTTTTAGCTTATGTGTAAGATATGATTACAACAAGTTGACATCTCAACTTACTCACAACTTTATTGTGTGATCCGTAACTACACTAAAAATGGGAAAAGTGGATAGGCAACTGAAAACGTTTAAAAACCGCAGTTTGTATGACAAACGTTGTTCTGTGAAATCAGGACAAGTCAGCCAAAATGTGAATTCAATTTTGAGAGGTATTTCTCAAAAGTAAGAAAATTGTGTACAAGCTCTTTTTTGCTCATTCAGATTTGGTGGAAACAGACTGCAGTTTTAAGAAAAAGTATCTATGTTAGGACAACATAACTTTCATTTTTAAGGGACAATGTTGGTTGTTAAAAGCTAAAACAAACCCCTCTGCTCTAGACAAGGCAGCTGTGCCTATTTAAATAAAATGTTGAAAAACGGATCGTGAGCTGGCTATGTTGCGCATTCTTTCCAAAGAAAGTAACGAGAACCTAACTTCCAAGTGCCGAGCTTAAATTCAGCATAATAAAAGCCGTCAAAACTCCTAATACTTTAATTTTAAATGTACCTTATATGGTTGCATAACTAAGTCTCTACAGTTTGAAAGGTTATTTTAATTTGTAAGTAATTCGGAAGAAAAGCAAAAATGAAACAGATAGAGCATAATAACTGTTTACCATACGTAGTCGAACGCGCAGATGACGACGTTACAGGATCGGTTGAGTCCGACGAATATGCAGAAGATGTACTTGAAGCAGAAGAGACATGTTGAGATGGCCCAGTGGGCAAGTGACTGGAGGTGGTTGAAGCTTGAGTGTGGCTTGCTGTAGTTTCCGCTGTGGTGGTTGATTGTTGATCTGAGTTTGTTGGGTTTTGAGTCGATGTTGCCGAGGTTGTAGTAAATGAGGAATTTGCAACAGAAATGCTAGTAGCCGAGCCATCACACCCGGGAACATTGTATGAAAAATCACAACTACCAGTTGCACTATTGAATGATTTGCCTGTGGTGCATTGTAGTGTTAGAAGTTCACCGCTGACGCACTACAAAAAACAATTCCATGTCATTTCATCATATTTGAGTTAATCAACAAAGATATCAGAAATCGACTGCGATATTCTTTTCATTTAAGATTTAGGAAATGAAGATAGTATTAAAGCAAAGAAATACCATATTGAACAAAATAAAAAAAATGCATAAAGCAATTGGCTATGCGGCTCTGTGTAACCTGGGTTTTACTATATGCGGCTCATACATAGAGCAGGTTTGGCTATCCCTGGCATATAGCACTTTACTTGCATATAGCAAAACAACATGAGCACATTTTCCCAATGGCAGTGTTGCAACCTTTCCGGTGGTGTTGCGTTGATTGTATGATTCACCACGAACGGGATGTGCGTGAAGAATAACACCAATATATATATGCAGCGCGAGCAAGCAATAGTAACAGAGATTGCGAGCATGATCTCTATTGTTGCTTGCTGCCACGGTGCGAAGCTTTGCGCACATGCCGCTCGGGATTTCCGATCGCAACAAAATGGTGCT
>JGI24021J15306_10008146_pt1 | contig 12862 bp, 8 predicted proteins | sample Ectturendosymbi1_FD_15306 | JGI IMG/M metagenome (IMG submission 15306) | reverse complement strand
GAGACAGTGTGGCTCCATTGCGACGAAGCTCAGCAGGTTGGATGCCTGTGAGGATGGGAAGGTTGTCCGCTGGTGTAGGACGCAGGCATCCAGTCACAATTCGCAAAGCATCCTTCATGGCGGGGCCAAACAACTTATCTTATCTGGGATCTGTTGTGACCCGAGAACTAGGTCTCCCGAAGTCGGTCGAAGCCTTTCCAATTCGTTGGTTGATTTCATCGTCCAGACTATTGGAAAAGTTGACAACAGATCCCAACTAAGAGAACTTTTCGACATCTTCAAGCAGTGAACCGTTGGTGAGAATGCGTGGTGGTTGGGACGTTCCGGGTGACATTACAACAGTTTGCTTGAAGTTGATGGTCATGCTGAAGTCAGTGCAGGCCTTAGCGAATCGATCGCACAGGATTTGCAAGTACATCTCGGAGTGAGCAACGCAGGGCAGCGTCATCGGCGTAAAGCAGTTCACGAATCAATACACGCTTAGTCGTGGTTTTAACTCGCAGCCGCCTAAGGTTGAACAATCCGCCGAGGTTGCGAGTGTGCCGCGGCTGCGAGCATGACTCCGTCTTCCTATCCTCCTCTTTTTCAAATAACGGAGAAGAAGAATAAGACGTTAACGCCTGATAAAAGCGCTCAAACAAAAATTGATAATACTGTAAGCTGTAGGTGTTACCAGTTGTGTGAACATCATTCTATACACTGCAAAAGATCAGAATGCATAAGGCAAGTGGAAGAGGAAATCAAGAAAATTGGCCTGTGTCAAGAGGACGCTTTGAATCGGATGAGGTGGAATAAAGGTCTGGAATTGATTGGAAGGTCGTTAGGGTAATTCAGGTACTTCTGTATTGGGGATAATACCGGATTTAAAACGTGGACTACTACTACTGCATAGGGCTTCGTTTTCGTTGTAACTATTGCTTCGCATATTTGATGTTGTAAACTACGACTAATAGCGAAGTTATGTATAGGTCAGTTATTAGAATTTTTTATTGTTTACAGCTTAAATCACCTAGATCTGTTTTATTAACATTCAACAAACTTTCACGTCCAGGCCGACTTTCTGGCGCGTATTGCTGTGTGTTCCATGCTGGCTTGCATCAAACGTAGTCATTGTGAAAGCAAACAGCTCAATGCCTGCACTCTAATCCTGACTTTTGTCTTGTGGAGTGTTCAACACCAACAAGCCTGCTCCTACAGCGACATCGATACTGCAGTGGCTGAAGTGGGATCCGATGTAGTCGTAAACTGCATCGCGCCTGTCGGCAGCACACCATGTTCTGGAGAACAAACAAGAGATACAAGCATTTTGTGGCTATGGAAAGCAGAGGTAAAAGTACGTTTTGAGCAGCAATTTTTCCAAACAAATTGATAGATATCTCCGTTGTTATGACGTTTCTGATAAAGGCGCTAATTTCTTCTAAAAATATTTAAAATGCGCATTAATGCTTTAATCGTTTTCGAAAAATCCTTCTCCATAACGTGGACAATCTTTTTATATGTTAAAAAAGCGCTAATTTCCAAGCAAGAAGAAATTCGAAGATGAATTGTTTAGTTAAAACTTGTAGTATATTCACTTGCAGAGTTTTAACTCAAATGTCTGTGCCGATAAGGAGCTAAACCTATACAGTATAAAAATAGGTTTAAGTTTTTCTGGCCCAGCATGTCTGATGTCAATACCCTAGTAATGTTTATGCGTATGTTTTTTACAAACTGCAGCCTAGCCAATCGTATTGGATTGACATACCGGAAGGATACAGTGCTGAAGTATCACAACTGTCATGTCATGAGCGTTCCGCAAGCTCCAACCGGCCGTCATCGAACCTGACAATTGCCTCGCGACTGATTTTGCACAATGTGACTTTTGAAATCTCAGGAATGTACGGATGCTTTGCAGAAGATACTGAGGAGCCTTTGCATGCTGTGTCAGTCGCAGTTGGACGTAAGTAACAAACATCTTATGCCGTGGTCTTTGACTTATTGTTTTTCCTGACCCTTGTTGCTTGCCGTATTTTTTAAACAACATTGGTATAATTTTTTATGAAAGTTGGAAAGTTGGTTGCCAAAGTTGTTTGTTGTTTTACCAAAAACACGATCAAGCATTTTTAGATAAGAGCAAGAATTTCTTAGGCACAAGCACAAACCGAGGTAAGTTTGAAAAGTACACATTTTCAACACTTGCTTCGATTCGCTGGTGAAACGTTTCACCGGAGTGCACAAGCGGTTATTCGCAATTTCTTCCAGTGATTCTCACTTTTTTGATATTTTTGACAGTTAACCAAAATTGAAGTTACTCTTATTTTAGTACAAATTCCTGTTTTTGATAAGAGACGAAACGTTTTTTCTGATCTATCGGTTGCATTTTTGTCATCTAGCCTTGACATTCCCCTTGGTCTTTCTCTTCTTGTAAAAGTAGAAACATCTTCATCAAGCATAGTGAGGTACACGGTGGTCAAAAAAGACGTATCCATTTTCTTATCACTACCATTTCATATCAAATTAATTGAGTGTGCTGTTTTCCAGGTAAAACATAATTAGAGATCCATAGTTTTATTTCCCAGCTTCGATGGATCAAGCAGCCAGATATTCCGTGCAGGAGAGGATCAAGATTATAGAGGTCTATTTCGCGACGAAATCAGTTGTCCAAAAACTCAACGACAATTTCGGAGGAACTTTCCAGGTAGAAACACTCCGCAGACTCGCAATAATGTGTCTCTCGGACAAATTCAGGTGGATGGGAAGTGTACAGGATAATATTAAAGGTCGCAGTGGCCGGCAATGTTCAGTCAGGACAGAGAGAATCACATCGTGACTGTGAAACGATGTTTGGAACAGTCTTCAAGGAAATCCGCAAGACGTTTGTTCTAGGAGACAGATCTTTCAAGGTTCAGTTCAGTTGTGCGCATAACGCAAGAGCTTCACCTGCTTCCATAAGATACAGATTTTGCAACTTCAGGCCGATGAAAATAACACTGAGAGACGTGTCTTCGGGCAAACCATCAGCCAGCGAATCTAAGACCATCGTGATTTCTTGGATTCATTTTTACAATGACGAGGCAAATTTCATCATTAGTGATCACATGAACAAACTGAATATGCGCTTTTGAGCTCAGGCTGCTCCTCATATGCATCAGTGTCGCCCACTTAGCAGTGGTGGACAGAGTCTCATTTTTTTGACTCCGTATCCGCTCCTGCTCCACAAATCATGGAAATATTCAGGTCCAACCCCGCCTTAACTCCGTGAAGTTCCTAAATTTACATCAACATATATGCCTCTTGCTTGACAGTTTTGCTTTTTTCTGGTAAAAGTGGACTCTGCTTGCAAAAAGCAACTTCAAGTGAACCACTTTTGACTTTCGCTTGGTGTTCGCTAAATGATGGACTTTTTCGCCTCTTCAAACACATTTTGCTCTTTAAAAATTTTCCAGCCATCTGTGGTCGTTTTTTCTGAGTTGACTCCCTTAGTTGTTTCACGCTCACACTGGAATGATTTTTCTGTCTGTGTGCGAAACAACTTGTTACTAAACTTAGAAACCCTTGTCTGAGAAACAATGAAAATCTTTGAATCTGATTTTGAATTGCATATCTTCTAAGCAATCATGGAGAAAACATGTCTAATCAAAGATTGGAACTGTTTGCAGACCCACCGGATAAACCGTCCAATATATCATGCTCCACTAACGGCTTAGTGACTCAGATGATCTGCTGTTGGGATAAGGGAAGAGAGACGCATCTGCCAACTACTTACACTCTCCTTTATTTTCTAACGTGAGTAAAAATTTAGCAGCAGACCAAAATTGTTTTCGTGCGATTTTAACATCGAACAGTCATCGTGGTGATTAGACCAGAAAGTTCCTTTGGATCTTGGCTGACACGAGTACACTTTTAGCGTATGATCGAGGCTGTTAACGCAAAATACTTTCATGTGATTTTTCTGATCTTCAGAAAGAATTTACAAGAGCACATCGTGTTCACAAAAGTAGTTTGTAAAAGGAAGAAGAAAACAGGATGCTTTCGATCATGTTAAAAATGTGCTCGTAGTAAATTTACAAGAACTCTTGAACCGCTATGCCACAAACTCTTCACACGCGTTAGAATAATCTGATATTTTGAAAAGGAACTTTACGCTTAAAATCAGGCCTTAGTGTATTGCACGATTTTATTCCTGCAGCCCAAAGATAGTGTTTACGTCCTTCGTGTCAAAGAAAAGTGACGCCTGCGACGTCACATCTGTCAAATCTTCCTACTTCACGAACTACTCGGTCGAGGTGATTGCCGAAAACCCCATAGGTCGTCTTTCGTCGAACACTACTGTTGAACCAGCATTGGCCGGTACGCTCTGCACGAGATTAGTGAGGCTGGAACAGGCATGCGGCAGTAGCTTCGTTTTTGCAAAGGGACGAAAGCGAAATCTAATTCTTTCATTGCTTTGTACCCAAGACAAACTTCTTCTGTACTGTAGCAGCGGCAAAAATCAGCATGATCGCTTCCGTAGTCGTTTGTAGCTGATATGTTGTGTAAATCAATTTAATGTTTTTCAGAATAATTTCGTCTGCAAGAGTGTCGTGAAAAGTAATTTGTTTCAGCATTGAAGTGTGAAAAATACAGACATCTGTATTAATTGCATGGCCCAGCTGAGCAATTAAGTGCTGGTCACTTATGAGTTTTCAAGAATAGCATTTTCAGTTCCTATACAGAAGCAGCAAAAATATTAAGTTTGTGTTGAGATCATCTGCATGACCACGATTGCGGTCAAACCCCTCAGTAACATTGTAGACACTCTGGACTAGTGTACACTACGTGTGTAACGTCTCCACATGTAACGACAGTTTTGAAGCATATGGTGCTAGTGCTAGAGCGGTAATGCACCTGTACTGCCTTCCATTTTTTCTCGAATGTGGCAGGCTGAAAACATTTTGTAACAACAATTATTAGCTAAATTAAAGTTCGTAGTCATTTCAAGATCAGCAACTGAAACAAAAGATACAATTTTCACATGTTTTTGAATACTTCCAAACAAAATTTGTTTGCCACAAAAAGTATAATTTACTTTCACACATGTGCGGTTAAATGTGTAGTGAGCTATAATGAATGGCGTTAAAGCTGAGGATACGTTTGTCACTAACCCAGTGAAAGATTCCGGGAAGTTGTGTAATTAGTTTTCCACCCAACGACTTTGCGCCTCATAAATTGTAAACTTTTTTCAAAAAGTTGAAATTTTTTTTCAACTCTCTCTCACTTTGGAGTGTATCCCAAAACCGTTACCAGAAAGTCTTCAATGGGGGGATTTATGTTTGTGCAGGGGTCTTGACATTCTACAGCTTGACAAAAACTCCACTATTTGTAGTGTGTCGTATTGCAATTTTGGGGGGGCTTGGAGCTTTGTTTGGCGACGGGACTGGTGTATCCACTGGGCTTCACCAAACGCCATGCCTGGATGCTGCAATACATTAGAGCAGGTGTTCCTCACCTGACGTCCGTGAACCCCTAGGGGTCCGCGAATGTGTTTTAGGGGGTCCGTAAAACAAAATCCAATCGAGAAAGTCCGCTAGTTTGTAACAGCCGCCCAATTGGGCCGTTATTCGCACCACAACTGAAGTCTGACATGTTCATGTTGCAAGTCGACTGACCTTTTTAATTTGATTTTGGTGACGGCGATTGGCGGCAGGCCGAAGCCTGAAATTTGCTTCTTGCCGGGTCGGTTGGGGTTTTCACGCTCAGAAGCGACCAAATCTAATTTCTCAATAACCAAAAAAATGTTGACAAAATCAAGGGGTCCGCAGCGGTTTTGGATGCAGTAAAAGGGGTCAGCAGCGACAAAAAATTTGAGAAGCACTGCATTAGAGGGTGCGGTGATGCATACCCTGATCCAACGTTCATTTTCACAGTCGACTGAAACGGTTTCAATTGTAAAAATACCCTTTGATTTCACCATACTTGATCTTATTTCGGTCAATGTTCCCGGTTTTGCTCAATTTTGGAATCAGCTGAAGTCTTAAGGCAGCAGTCCTGACTTTATGTTCGGTTTTGTCGAAGGGATAACACGTTTGAATATGTATTTACCTCGCCGGAACCGGAAAGTTGGAAAGTAGCGCCGTGTTCGCGACACTCCCACCGCAGGAGCGATGATGAAACCGAACGTTCTCATGTACACTGTGCGGTGGATGTAGAGGGAATAAAAAGAAATTCAAACGGGGATTTATATATGTCGAAGAAATACTACGTGCACCTGGAAGCGAGGAACAAGCTTGGCGTTAGCAATTCGCAAACTTTGCCACAATTGCCAAATTTGTATGGTAAAAATTTAGTGGATTACTTGCATGGGTGATGCTAGTTACATTGCAGCCTTTGGTGTGTAGATGCGTTACTAAACAAAGCTTGTGATGCAAGCTACATGTGCAAACCAAATAGCATCAAGGAGGTGTGGAACAAATATTTTTTTTGATTGTTCAGCCAACTACGCCATCTTCCTTGTCTTATATATATTTTTTCAAAACCCAGACCGTTTGTGAAAAGTAAGCAAATTATTATGAAGTCGTGGCAATTGTTTTTAAATCATTTACGACTGCTCCATGTGTTGAATATCTCTTGCAATTGCTTCAGTGGTTTATTAAAAATTTAAAATAAATTTTGTCTTACGATTTCCACACGCGTTTGCAGCAGGTTCTTTTCAAGTTGTCAGATATTAACACCATTTTTGGGTCTTTCTAAAAAATATTTACTGCAACACAGTTTTGCTTTTTAGCCAATTACGTTACTATAACCGACTATTTCTCGCTTATGCCCTTGAAATATAAACGAATTTCTTAAAACACTTAGGCCACATAAAACTGCCCCAGTACAACTTTCGAGATATCAGATTTCAACTCAAAAAGTGGTGTGAAATGGTTTGATACTGAGCATGGTCTTGTTTTGGTGAGGTGAGGAAAAACGCACGTTTTCCACTTATCGACAAAAGCACAGCTGGAGCTTGTGATGCGTGTTATTTGTCTAGTGCAAAACAATGATATCACTGAGTATTCCACTCAGTCCTTTGATGCAACTGCGACGTCATGCTGGATAAAGGCCCACGCAAGTTTCATGCCAAGTTCCACCACGTTTCAATAACAGCAAAATGCACTGGAGNGTTGGTTTGATGTGCATGTAAAGTAACTACAAGTCCTTGTCTTNCATGCAAATAGAGTGCGAAATTAAATCGCAATTTTACACAGACATTGTAACGCNCATGTAACTGATTTTTTTTATTCGTATGTTTGTGACTGAACGNCTGCACTAACAAGCTTGGGCGCTGCTGGCCATACACCGGTGTCAAGCTCACAGATGCAGCCTGAACGGAACAAGTGAAGTGATATCATTGAAAAGAAACAAAAAAGTTACAGTATTCATGAAATGTGCCATTAGATTATTATCGCAACCTGCTTTTGGGCAATAGGATGGAAAAATTTTTTGCCGAATACTGCAGACATTGCAAATTAAATGTATCTAACAGCACCAAAAATAGAAAGCTTTATGGTAGAATTCCGCTAATAATTTATAGGATAGATTTTTCTCAAACTGGTTTGGAATGCTTAGATGATTTTGTGTTTCACACGTAAGTTTGACCAAGAAAATTTTAGGTCGGACAAAACTTTTTCCTATTTCTTCATTGAGGTGTGATATGTATGTCCAATAAAGTCTTATGCTGGACACTACAACTGCACGCACTTTTATACGGGCGCTCGTTGGTAAATGCTATCTGCCAACCAATTCAATTTTGGTGTTAGTGTGTAACTGTAACTTATAACTGGTGGAGCGTAGTTCATGCGGTTAATTATTCAAAAGTATTTTTAGCCAGTTTTGGAGAATCTATCAAACGCACGTTTAAGTTTTCTCTGGAGCATCTTGGCTGTAACTAATATTTTCTCTGAACTGTTTCAAAACTTAATCGCTCGTTATTTTGTGACTTTTCCAACAAGTCTATTCCATGTTAGTCTACTTTTTGTTTTTCGCTTGTGTCTTAAAACTGCATAATTGTTTGACTGTCAAGCTTCATGAATGGAACTGACCACAGCTCAACAACAAGCGACTAATTTAGCTAAGTGCTTGACAACATAGTGTTTGTGAAATGCATGTTAAAAATTTGCGGCCTCGAAGGTTATTTGATGATAGTCAATTCGAAACACTGTGCCTGTTTGCGATTTAACTGAGCATTGCAGCAGTTGCATCACAATACACCTAAACACTACGTTTTAGAAATTTTGAGGATTTGCTCATTCCAGTGAAAGGTCCAGCTGCTACCCAAGTTACCAAATCAACGAAACCTAACTACTCGGAGCAATGGCTCTGTGACACCGAAGCGTAACTCAAAAACCGTACAGCAAATTGTCCACGACTTTATTCTAAAAGAGGCAATCATTCAATTTAACAAACCTTCGGTTCCAAATAAGACTTNAAACATTTAATGTTTTAGTTAATCCNCATGGGTGAGTATCTGTGGTGGCAAATGCTGAAAGCACAAAAACCTAATAAAGTTGTTTGTAGTTAAGTTCCTATCCTATGTAGGTTACTTAAATCATTGTAGTGATAATAATTACGAAAATTTCAGAAGAGAAAATTTTGACCAAAAGATTTTCTATCTGAAGATATCCAAAGTTGAACTACAATAACGAATAAATCGACATGGATGAGAAACATGCTGTAAACAAAATCAGTTGACTCAACATACAAGTCACCCAGAGTCATGCATGATTAAGGACATTAGAATCTAGTCAGTGAATGTGCTGAAAAGAATTGTGAAATATGGTTAACACATTTTAATCTCTTTTGCATAAATCATAATCCAATGTGATAATTCAAGGGCAAACAATACTTAGTTTCAGCTCTGCCTTATGTGTAGTAACATTGCAGGTGAAAGACTTAGCAGTGCAGTAAAATCATGGTTAAATGTTCAACACACTTTTGCGGTGTGATGTACAATAACCTAAAGCACAAACCATGCACACGTCATGTCACTTTCGTGGCCTGTTGCTGCAGATTTTTACAAGAGATGCTTTAACTATAAGTATGACACAGGTGGTCGTTGGCAGGTATCTACAACACATGGCCAAAGCATAATGTAGATGTAATCAATACCTGTTACCAGCAAGCCCGTAGCCAGGTTTTAAGGTTTGGGGGTGAAAATGAGTTTTTAGGGGGGCAAGACTTTTTTATTATAAAAAATTGGGGGAACATGAAAACAAATTAGGGTACTGCCCTCAAATTCCCCCCGTGGCTGCAGGCCTGGTTACCAGTTTTAATATGATCCGCGTCTTAATATAGATAAGAGGCTGCAATATTTTACGGTTTGAAGACTTAAAAATAACAAAATTTTGACATTATTCTGCAATTGTTTGCGTTTGCAAATCAATCGTAAAAGTACTTGGAACAAGGAAAAAACTCAATTTGCTATGAATGGTACGTTTTTGCTTGCTGCCTGTTTGCTAACTTTGCATGTGAAACTACGAGTTGGCTAATATTGGCAAAATAACTAATGATATGCATTTGCTAGTTTGCTACAAATGTACAAAGCAATGTCGTTGTGGAAGTTTGTCGCAGGAAATTTTCATAGTGGCACTGACTTAACTTTACGTTGTTTCATTGTCAGTTTTTGTTCATCCATCTTAAAACAGTATTCAAAGAATGCTTCATAGTAATTTCCTAAATTGATACGTTAACTTTGGATGGTCGAAAATTACACATTGCAATAAATTTATTCCGTTCATGCTGATATTGATAAAGAGCGTTTCATTTCGACCGTCAGCAAAATTTTTTTTTATTGTACTACCTGCATGTGTTTTGCCGCTGTGATGTATCGTAAACGCGTGTTTCTTGCTTGCTGCTGAATGTACAGTAGAACAACAACAATGCAAACGATACTTTTGCTTACTCTCAAAACAGTCAAGACAGAGCCTCCGGCCAACTTGAGTGTTGTCAACCACGGCAGAACACCTGGTCAAAGGGATACAGCTTTGTTGGTATCATGGAGCAAGCCAAAAGTCAACGCGCTGATGAGTCTTACGTACAAAGTGAGATATCGCGTGCATCGTTCTCGTCATCCGTGGCAGGTAAGAATACTTTTTGCTCAATAAAACTCAATTCGGCACCAACCACCGAAGCAAGGCATTTGAGTAAGCTTAGAAATTAAGAAATCTGTTCGTATCTCGTATTCTGATATGTCAGTCTGGTGGATTAATATTACAGTAGCTTTGTGATTGCGATGGCCGGGTGAATGACTTCCTACACTAACGCATTGTGTTTCGCCCTTCATAAGCGCACTCGCACTGCAGGTTTATGAAACCCGCAAGGTACGGTGTGCAAGGACGTTCTGATGCCTTATTTTTTGTTACAGCCAACACACGTGCAATCTCGCAAGACAAACAAACAATAAAAATGACCATTACAAACTTCAAAATCTAGTTTCAGATTTCAACTGTGAAACACATTCGCTTTGTTAAAATTGTTTCGATATGCCATCTTATTATACAAAACTTTCAAAAGATGACTTTTACATATGCAGTAGTATTGTTCAGAAATTACAGGCGTTGACCACTGAAAGCTATAAAACATCTCTTGTGACGGAGCGACGCATAAACATTCTCAGTGAAGTGCCTTACATGACGCTATAGAGGTGACCTTATCATGTGGTACTGGTGAGAAACAATGACCATTAAAAGAAATAATGAAGAATACTCGTGAAAACCAAGTATCATGCTTTTTCGAAATTAAACTTGTGAGAAGTTTTATGTCATTCTCTGAAACCTGTACCGTGTTAAACCGATTGTAAACTGCCCTTGATTTTAAACGTAAGGGGACCCACTTAGCCTCAGCAATAATCCTGCTACAGCAATACCCTGAAACAGCAGACGATATGAAACTGTACACAGGTGTTTGCTGGCCGTGCGCATGTACGGTCACAGTCGGTCTGAAACACCTCTTTTTGATCTATCGGCCTATTTTGGCCCAGAGTTTGGTCGATAAAGTAGACCAAGGGTCTCCAAACTTTTTTGTCAGTGAGCCACATAAGCCATTACGCAGCAGTTCGAGGGCCAGACATCTTACATAATGTGATTGTTTCGTGATATGTCACATTCTACCAAATCAACAAATTTTTCGTAGATGTATTACTTTTTCATTATTAACAAAATGACTTTGCGGGTCGGATGAAATGGCTTCGCGGGCCGGATTTGGCCCGACGGCCGTAGTTTGGAGACCCCTGAGTAGACAAAGCGTAGGGAGAGCGTCGGATAAAACTTAAAAAAACAAAATCTGCTCTTGATGGTAAACCGCATGAAATGATGAAAAAGCAATGTATGTAAGTCGCGGCTTACAATCAGTAAAATTCGGTAACTAGTGTTACCTTGTCATCCCAATTTTATCATCATTCAAAACACCAACTGATATTTTAAAATATGCAGGTTCCTCTTTCCTAAACTTTCATGCCAAGATCAACCAATTTTTTGTGAGGGTTCGCCTGCCCGGAAGTAAACAGCATCAACAACCTGTTGTTTTCATCAGGCAGATGCAAATATAAAGAGCACATCTCACGTAATTACAAACCTAAGATCTGAAACTAACTACGACGTTCAAGTTTCATCCGAACCTGACTCAAGTTTTACATCGGTGTTTGCCGGTTTCTCNAGCGAGTGGAGTGAAGTNAAGTCGCTCTACACCGAGCAAACAGGTAATGACGTTGTGGTGGAAACCAAAATGTGCCGACTTTTCTAAATCTGTCGCGTGTATTGTCTCTATACTATTTAAGTCAAGGTAACCGGTGTTTCANAATTGTGTTTGCTGGTTGTTATGCTTGACCTAAACCNACAAGCTTGCAAAAGCAGCCATGAAATAACTCGCATAGCAGATAAGTATAACGTGAAGTGCACGACCCATTAAAAAGCCGTAGCAAACATAATCTTATAAGTTCTTATCAGCTACTTGGACTTTTTGCAATCTGAATAAACCAGTAGTTTTTTTCATGTTCCTCCCTTACAAAGCCAAATATGTCAATTCCTCCCCACCAAAAACCACAAAAAAGGTATTTGCATATGTTTCACACTACCTACTGTGAAGAAGCAATAGACAATTATGAACCCAGCAGACTCGCCTATAACGTCTGTCACTGCGGTAAAGCAAGCTTGTCCTTGCGTACCATAGGCATTCCCATCTAAACCAACCTCGTTGTGCAGTTGTTCATGCGTTGAATAAACATATAATAAAAACTTAACATTTTTCATACACAACTTTTCTCCCCAATTCTTCCTAGGAACAAATTCCTTCCAGGGATAGTGAGCCAAGTGGCTTCCGTTTGAGAGCTACATTAATATCTGAAAGAAATCTCTTTTAATGCTGTTTATATCTCACATTTGTGGTGCTCACGGCATTATTGATGTTATACTGCTTATCTTTTTTTTCATTTTGCAGTGCATACAAACTTGCCTATAAATGCATTGAAATTATTTCAGAGGTTGGTGCATTCAAACAAAATCGCTACATAACAATTTTCTTCTATTTCTCTGGATGAAGAGCTAAACTAAGTACTGACTTTTTCAAGCGTTATATGCAGGTCTGGATTAACCATTGGGCAAACCGGGCAAATGCCCGGGGCCTCACGCTTTTGGGGGCTTCGCGCTCGGATATCAAAGCACTCCTTTGCTGGTTTTTCATAGTTAGGCTGTTCACCACGCGTCAAAATTGCAGAGCTTTTTTATTACTGCGTTTAGTAGATGGGTCAGGGAAACTGATAACTTTGGCATTCATCGTTTTTGAGTGGCTTAAAAGAATTGAACCAAACAACACCACGCTTTTCATGACCAAAAATTAGATCGAAATCTGTGCATCCATGGACGTCCGC
>JGI24021J15306_10008143_pt1 | contig 12865 bp, 6 predicted proteins | sample Ectturendosymbi1_FD_15306 | JGI IMG/M metagenome (IMG submission 15306) | reverse complement strand
ACCTTTCAATAAATGTAATCATCATTGTGGTATCATTTAAAATCCTGGATTTGTGCCCAATCGCTTTGTTTCAACAATTGTGAAACACCCTGTACTCCGTTGAACACCACAACCGTTTGTTCACGCTGACCATCTTATGTAAATAAGAATTCATTTCTTGGGAGACAACAGACAAGTTGTTTCAATACTATTAAAGAAAAAACGAAAACCTCTTATTTTATGCAAGGCGGCATTGCTTTTCATGAAAAATTGGAAATGGCGTACATGTGGCCTGCACTTTCTTGTGCTTGTTATTAATGGGTAGGTGCAAGGGGAATGATTCACACGTGGTGCTGCCATTAACTCGCCACCACCACCAGTGCAGATTCACTGCAAACGCAGCCGTGTGGCCCACGGCGCAAGCAAGCCAAGATGTGTGCTGCAGACCACTTGTGACCAGGGGCGTAATGAGGGGGGCAAGGGGGTGCAATTCCCCGGGCGCTGAGTCACTATGGGGCGCCAAATCACTGCGGGGGGCGCCGTATGGTTGCGGGAGGCGCCGAAAAGTCCCAACAATGTCACAATTACTTTATTACAGTACATTTGCTTCGGAAAGACCACAGTTTCGAACACGCGAGCGCCAAACTTGCTTCTTGCCCCGGGCGCTATCTAAAGTCGTTAATCCCCTGCTTGTGACACTCCGAAAGGAGCACGGAAACCAATACAAACGAAACTGAACTATGTGGTAGCATTGGTATAACCGTTGCACAGATATTAGCGGCAGTTGAACGATGTTTCGATTCAAAGAAGCGTGATCTTGTTCGTGCTTTGCTTGAAACCACTGCATATAAAAATGAAATATGTTCTTTTACCCAGCATAAGATTTACAGGGTTTTTCTGGTAGATACTTACAGAAAAACGGAGTACGGTTTCACGGAAATATTCTGTAAAAAGATTCAGGGAAGTGACGGAAAATTTCCGTAAAAACGGAACACCAAGATGCTGCCAGGGAAATCCCTTAAAAGTCTAGTTCAAGATTTTTATCAAGAAGTTTAAATCACTTTTGCGTTGCCACTCATTTTTCGTGTACATGCACATACTCTTTTTTCATTTGTTATTTTTCAACTCTTCATGTGCAATTGTTTCAATGTATTTTCCATATGCTTGCTGGATCGCTGATTACACTGGTTGTTGGAGTTAAAATAACTTTTAAAAGAAAGAAGCATCCCTTCTGAATACATTACTAGATTTGCCAGCAAAAAAGTTGCTGGAAAAAATTGTGGAAAAAGTGGATTTAATCGTTATGTCTGTAATTTCTGTAATATCAGATTGCGTGTCTGATATTATAAAGTCTGTAATATCAGACTGTGTGTACTTGCTCGACAACTGGAAGGCATACGTTTGCATGTACTAGGCGCGAAACAAAGTCTTTTACAACAGCTAAGCACTTCAGGAAGATGCCTCTCAGCTTATTCGCTGAACCATGCAATTCACTTGTGCAAGACCATTGAGAGAAATTCCGGACCCAGACACACCCCACATTCCGGTCCCCATCATATTTCGACTGGTCAAGGGACAAGAGGTGAAAGACTTGTTATTTTGATGAAATAATAAATCAAGTTTAACACCATGCCTTTACGTTCGACAACATACCATGGTGTTTCCAAAACGATCTATCCATTTTATTATCGTTTGCATGTGAAATTAACTCAGGGCTTCTGATTTTCAGGAAATCATAGTTAGAGCTCCAAAGTTTTATTCCGAGCATCAGTAGACCAAGAAGCAAGATATTCGATGCAGGAGAGTATCAAGATTGTAAAGGCCTGTGGTCAGTGGTCACGCTGGGCACTTGCTACTATTTCCTTGCATTGAAAGCAAGCCCTCACTACTCTCTTATACTCTTTTCGCCTTTCTTTCATATTGTCAAACACTTTGTCGTTTCAGAGGTTTCTCATCTTTCCCCAGCAAAGGCAAGCATTTCTGGCAGCACAATACTTTTCCTTTACAGTCTCGTTCCACCCAACTTACTACCCCGTAGGGCTTCACTAACCGGTAACTGGCATTTTTAGTGCCACAACCATATTGTTATTCCAACGTGTCAAGGCGTTGCTGGTTATGGCACATAGGGTCATCGTATTTGGCAAGCTCCTATGGGAGAGATGCTTGTGAGAGTTATCTCCTGCTGACCAGTTGGTGTTTTGGTTATTGTTGCTGTGTGAGTTTTTTCCGATTCACTTTTTCTTCTCCTATCGGCCTCATTCCTACTTGTAGACTAGAGAAGCACTTGATCAGTGCATTTCAAATTTCACGTAAGAGTATTGCAACTTAAACAATGATTTTAACGCTTCAAATTCCGTCTGAGTTTGTTGACTCCAAATCGTAATGGACTGTATAAGCAAAATTAACTTCCAGGCAGTGCTCAGACGTTTTGTTTACTGATGTTCTTTTCCGTGAGTTTCTCTTTATGCTATCATTAGTTTTTGAGCTATGATGCAGTCTCATATAGATTGTGACGTAACCATGTAGGTGTGTGATTGAAATGAGGCAGGGTTCAACTAACTAAAAGCTTAGTTGCACAAGAAAGTGTAATGAATGCCATTGAGAGTAGTTTCGAGGAGTCTATTAAAAACATTTATTACGGAGGTTTAGTGCTAGGTTTCTTGCCGATTGCGCATTTTGTACCAAATATGAAATTTCAACTGTTCATCGAGATGTTTAAGTTAGATGTTTAAGATGTTTAAGAGAAACCTGAATGAAGTGATTCTGAGCTAATTAGACATTTGTTTTAGTTGCGTCTCTCAAACATAAAGGGAATTTGTTACATTCTTGCCATTTGCATTTCCACCGATCACTTGGTTTGACCAAATATACTTTCGAAGAGTTTTGTTTTCATATTTTTGAGGAATATACTTGTTGCTATTTTTGGAAAATCTGTAAAGAAGCTGCTTAAAATTTTATCGCTTTTAATGCAAACAATTTGCAAACATCGCAATTTAGCAAGCAAGCACACGCGCACTTTACTCAACGAGGGCGACCTTCATTTTTCCAAACCCGAGATGGGCGCAATTTAGGTTTTTAATAACGCTGATGGAAAATTGTCTCGTTCTCACATCAATGCTAATCAGCACTAAAAGTAAAATTTATCATGATTTCCTGTAAAAACATTCCTAAAACTAAAGTGTAGACCAAGCTGAGGTCATCGCAAGGAAAATTTTCACGCCATATTTTAACCAGTTCCAATATTTTTCTCCTGTCTGGGGTGAAATCGCTCTTCCGGGAAATCAAGCAACAAAGTGGGCCATGTCTTAAAAACCGAGACTATCCCAGTCAAAAGCAGTCGTACACCGGCGTCGGAATGATTTTTTCCAGGGTGGATTGGTGGATTTTCCAGGGAGTGGACAAAAAGATATTTTCCTAGAGGGGAAAAAGTGGTAAAATTTTATTTTGCCAGCTCGAAACTAAGAGAAAAACATTTATCTACTAAAAACTTATGGGAAAATAACGATTTTCAAAATTCAGGAAGACCAATTAAGGCCCTTCCCCGCCCCCTTCGGACGCCCGTGGGGACGTATAGAACCCTATCTTTAAATCGCGGGGACGTGGTCAGGTTGCAGGTGTAGAGGTACTGTATATACACGTAACACTGACGTACCAAAAAAGCAACACATATTTCTTGTTTTGCAATAGGCTTGTTCGTTTTACCTTGACACTCTATATTTCAGAAAGTTTTAGCTGCAACTCTGGACAATTATGAAATTGGTTAAAGTTTGATATTTCAAAAAATACATATGTTGCAAACAAAACAAAATTGTGATCCGAAACCTATTTTCCGGGTAAAAAACAAGAAGTCATTGCCATAAGTTCAGGGATGGAACTGAGCATGCGTGGCGGAAATATATTTCAAAGTGGAGTGCATAAGCGCATGTCAAAAAAATATGGAAAATTTTTGTNGTTTGAATTGGCAACTGTGACGTCGCATGCATTCAAAAATGGTTTAAAGCTGGGGTATTCGTCCCTTTAGAAAAATGTGGNGTGGCCTAGGCCCATGCGGCTCCTCCNGTTCCGCCGCCTATGGAACTAAGGTGAGATCGTAAGGCTGGCGCGGATTTACCATTAGGCTGAAAAGGTTTAAGCCTAAAATCCTCAATTTTGGAGGGCCTCAAAATTTTGGAAGTAAGGACAATTTCCAGCATTTTTGTAAGCAATTACATTTGTATTTTTGTTTTGGTTCAACGCATGTTTTTTTCCTGTGCCCCTAACAATGTATCTCTGTAGAAGAATGAGCGCGAAGGGTTGAAGTGAATGACGATGGGCATTTTTATCGCGTTGAGAATTGGTTATAGTCACGTACAAAGTGTGGAACAAACACGCCTGAATTAATTTTTCAGATTACACGAGACCATCAGGCCAGTGAGGTCCTTTCGTTCAGCCCTGGTCTCTTTCAGTCTCTCTTGTTGCTTTTTATGGGTAAGATACGGGGTAAAGGCAAGACTAGCCTGCACTGTAGCCAAGACTACAGATATTCAATGGAGCAAAATGTTAACTGTTTGTAATATCGCGCGTGTTAAGCTGGGATGTTCTTTGACTTCAACTGTTTTGTAGTAATCTTAAGCCATTCTTTTCTACAGCTTTAATGCATAGAAAATATTTTAACTACCGTTGAACTGGACACATATCTTGATGTATTCGCAAGGCCAATTTGTAGCTTGAGCTTATTATCTTAGTTAGCAAAGTGAGCTTCACGTGTAAGTTGTTTTCTATTTTTCAAAGTAATCCTAACCAGGATAACGGTGGATCTTTAGTAGGCTTACTTGCATTTAACGTGAGAAGGTCGAAACGTACATGTGAGAGTGATTCTAGCAAGCGCAAGAAAGCCACTGCCAAAGCAGATCCACTACGAGCTATTATTGGAAATACGAAGCCAATAACCCAGTTTTTTAGTGTGCCAGAAGGGTCTACACCAGTGTTTCTTCACCTGGGGTAAATTTACCCCCAGGGGTAAATTTCAATTTCCTAGGAGGTAAATTTAGTGAATCATAAATTATAATTTTTATGAGTTTTTACAAAATGTTATATACTGGCTTATTAGGCTAGTTACTTACAGGACAAAACACAAAAGTACATCTGGCATTGTTTAGTTCATAGAATGGTGAGAGGCTCCACTTCGGGGTTATAGAGCATTGTTACTGAATAGGTTAACGGATATATCACACAAACTAGAGATGTTGCACCTTGGATTATGATTCAGAGTTATGGTTGCTGATAAGTCTTCTCTTCTTAGTTCATCTTCACACATGCAGGCTACCAGATTCATTTGAGTACCTCAAGCGTGCAACACGTTTCTGTCTACAACTTCATTTGGAGTTTGTACGCAAAAGGTTTTTGCGGAGATTGTAACTCTTTCAGAATTGAAAAATCCTCTTTTGTGCAATAAATTTCACTGTTTTCAAAATGTTTTGACTGCAGTGCCATTTTTCTTTTTCTTTTCACAGCATGCTACAGACTGGACAATGGGAAGCCAGCACAGTGAAGAGGCCTTTTTAATGAATGAGTTATTCATGGGTTAACAATTGCAGGTTTCAACATTCTCAGTTAATATGTCGAAGAAGATAACTTGTCCAGATTCGTACATGGACTTCGGGTCGACTTCATCATAACAGATGATGTTCAAAAACCTCAATGCATCTTTTGCTCCAAAGTGCTTGGTGGTGGTTTCACAAAGCCGTCAATTTTGTAAGCTCAGTTCACTTTGCTTCACTCCATTCCACACATGCACATGACAACCACATATCTTTGCAAGGGCAGATCCAGGGGGGGATTGGAGCGATCGCCCCCCCCTAAAACCTACGAAAGTAACTTTTTTCACTATGATTTTGTACAATTCGGAAACCAACATTCGCGATATAAGGCCATTTTGCTTTCGATTGTTTTGTCACAGCAATGCTGTGAAGTATACTTCATCTGTTTTAAAGTAGTGAACTCGTAATGAGACTTGACTGCTAAATATTACTGAAATCACCCCCCCTAAACCTACTGGCTGGATCCGCCCCAGTATCTTTGCAGACCAATTGCTCTCGATTTGGTGCTGTAGGAACTCTGCCTATATTAGGGTCTGTTTCTAAACAGACGCTAGGCTTGGAAGCAACCTAACGCGTTTCTTTTGCAATAGCAAAAGAAAAGACAACGCAAACAATTCGGTAATGACTCATCAAACCGTACGCTATGGATATGATGGAATTGGTTTGTGGAAGAGAACAAAAGGTTTGTGGAAGAGAATTTTAGCAAACCATCAGTACGTTGTCGTATACGTGTTATTTCTCGTGTTATTTTAGATCACATAGCAGATGATATTCAAAGTAATAGGGAAGAGTCACCCTTCAGCTAGATGAGTCATCTGGCTTGTCGAACTGCATGCATTTGTTGGTTTACTGTCGATATATACATGCAGTTGAGTTGAAAGAAGAGTCTTGATGTGCGAAAGTCTAAAGAAGACTAGTGAAGTGACTGATGATCAGGAAGAAATTAATAACTTCTATCAACAAAATAAACAAGTACTGGGATCACACTGGTTCGCTATGCACAGGCGGAGCCCCTTCTATGCTCTGTGAAGTCAGGTTTTATAACTCTGGAGAACAAACGGGCACCGCACATCATTTCTACTCCTTGTGCTTTTCATCGCCATGNGCTGACGAGTAAAGTTCTTCCAGAATACAGTTTTGAAACACGCAACTGAACATGTAAACTTATCCGAGCACGGGCTCGTCTTTTCAAAGTGCTTTGTAAAGATAAATTGATCGATCTTCAATGTGCTTTGTTCAAATGCTTTACTCCAAATCCATATCTTGCAACTGTGACTTTTCAAAATTTTGGTGTGGATTGGGCGAAGAGTTTTCTGTCCTGTCGAAGCGCTCATTCGAAGTTTTTATACCTTTTCAAAATACTTATATATGTGACGCAGTGTTCTTCTTAGTCACCATAAAACGAAACATCGATCTCGACTGATTCCTAAAGATGACTTTCAACCACTGTTCCCAGTATGTCATATATTGTGCGCATGCGCATAAAACAAGCACAACAATCTCACTGAGTGACTGACTGGTTGAAATTGTTTGTCATTTTTCAACAGAAGAAAAATTTAAACATGGCTGTATATACCGTCCTAACGTTTTGCCCCATGACTCAGTGATATGCCCATTCGTATGAAACTGTTTTCAAAATTTCAGCAAGCTCAGCAAACCACTTCTTAAAGTATTCATGCTTGCCTGCAAGAGCATTTTATTAAAGTTCCATCTCAGAGACTGGTAAGTTTCGTACAAGCATTACCCTAAAATTGGTTCAGAATGCACAAAAATTCATATACCTGAGTGCAAGCATGAAAAATCATGCTGTGACATACCAAATATTGCTAAGGGTAAAATCAAATTTTCGATTTTGTTAAAGGATAAATGAGGCAAAAAAGGTTAAGAACCACTGGTCATAGGCGTAGTCAGGGGAGCCAACGGGGCCATGCCACCTTGCCAAATTTTTAGAATATATAGTCATTTTGTGCTTTGAGAGGCGTTATTCCAAAGAAAATAGTGTGTTATTCGCCTAAAACCAAACATTTTGCCCTCCCAAAACTGTGTTGCCTCCCCCCAATTTCTGAGCTGCCTACGCTACTGCCACTGGTCTACACCAACAGTGAGAACGGAAAAGATGCATGTTCTACATGCTCAGGGCGTGGTCATGTCGGTCAGTCCGCGACAATTGCTGAGATTGAAAGTACAGAATCAGTTGGATTTTCAGAATGACAGGATGGAAGAAGCTGATCGAACTGTATAACGATGATCTTGAACCATCATTGGTTAAAGAGATGGTAACATGTATGTGCAAATCGGGCTAAGCTAGCCATGTATGAAATTGAAAACTAAACAAAACGTATACAGACGACACAACCGTTCTTNAAAGAATTAGGTCTTATCCCATTGTTTGTCCGTCGTCAGTTTCACATTCTTAAAGCCTTCCGTGCCATCCTTTTTCGACCATGTCCATCGTTCCTATCCGCCCTTTTTTTTTTAAATCTTTCCGACTACTCTTCACGCTTCCATACGAACGTTCAGCTACCCTCCTGTAAAACACATTCCCTGCATAATTCTTTTTTCCATAAAGGCTCAAAACTCTGGAATTCTCTACCTACTTACCTTCATAATGTACGTTCACGCCAATTCTGCTCAAAAGTATCTGATTTATTCCTTACCAAACAAACTAATGCTTGGCATTTACACGGTTGCAATACTAATGCAACTGCTAATTGTGTATGCGTTGTCATAGTAAATTGAACATAGTAAATTGAACATAATGGCCATTACAATCAGATCTGTCAATGCGGTGCTTTGAGGCTGAAATTAACATGTTTCTTGAGTGTCCTTCCACCTGTGCGTCACGCCAAATGTTAACCACAAATGTCTCTACCATTTCTTGTTGAGGAAAATGTGGAAAATGTGCCAATGATATCTTAAGGCTTTGGCCTGCCATCATTGGCTGTTTGTTAATAATAATAAATAAAATTTTAAAAAATAAACCGTTCTCGAATTATTTACTTTTTACTACGCAACTGTTTAAGATGGAACAAATCTACACATTGTTCCGTTCATCTACATTGCTTATTCTTGATTCTTGAATGTTCACTGTAATCAATAGTTCAAAAATGAGCAGTTTAAAAACTATTCAAGAATTTTCAAGGACGCCGGAAGATATTCAAGGACAACAAGTTGTTTTTCAAGAATCAAGGACATAACGAATTTTGACAGCAAATTCAAGGACAATTCTTGGCGCTCAAGGACGTCTGGCGACCTTATTTCTCTGAGATGTACGTTGCTCAACAATGGAGAAGTTATCATGCTAACTTCTCATTTATTGTTACGTAACTAACGTCGCAGAGCCACAATAATGCCAGCCAGAATGAAAGCAAATTGGAATTTTTGTGACGCAAGCCTCGAACGGTTTTATTCAGTCAGTATAAATCGTGTGATGAGCCCGAGGAATGACCATGAAAGCAACATCATTGGCCCGTGTGACGCCCCTGTCACAGCCTATTTGAATTTTAGGTGTTTCACCGATACGTTTTCATAGTGGTGCAATTTAGACCTTCATGGGGTGTACAGGTAATGACGTCATATATCAATGCTTGTGACGCCACAGTTGCCAATTCAAACCACAAAAATTTTCTGTTTTTTTTCACGTGCACTTGTGCCCACCTACTTTGAAAAAGCTTCCGCCACCCATGAGCGCATTAACGCGACACTCGTGTTAGCCAACGTGTTGCGCGGAAGCGCGCTTTGTGGTTTGCACAAGAACATACACAGACGAATACATTGTTCGCCTGTATGTGCATGCGATTGTGTATCAGGGTTGCCAGATTGGCCGTCTTACATGTTAGCTGGCCGTACGATTTTTGGGCTGGCCGTTTGGCTTTTTTTGGCCGTTTTTTCAAGGTCGTTTGGCCAAAATTTTTTCTGTTGGCCGTTTTAAAAAATATGTCTATATTTTAAGCCTAAACTGTCAACGACAACACCTTTTTTCAAAGTTTCATCCCCTGTGTGTGCGTTTCGCCTTGTGTAGTGAAAGTGAAGCAGTGTCAGTGTGCGATTATGCCTGCCGCGTTGTGCAGACCTTGCAGGTCAAGCCGTTGTGCGTATGCGTATGCCTGTTTATGGGTGTTATATTGGCTTGTAACAGACCATAGGGTTGATGTTGCTTGTAACAATCCATGCGGTTGATATGGCGTGTAATCAAACATACTCTTCATATTCAATATGACAATATGATATTGTTGTCCTATGCTAGCTGACTGTGTTACTGGTCAGTGTTTACCGTTATTTTAGTTGCCACTATATGTCATCAACAAACTCTGTGCCAGTAGCGTAGCCAGCCCAAAAATTTGGAAGGGGGACCAAACTCTTTGATTTTAGGCGAATAACACTATTTTGTTTAGGATACCGCCTCTCAAAGCACAAAACGACTATAATTTCTAGAAATTTGGGAGGGAATTACCCCCTAGCCCCCCCCCTGGCTACGCCTATGCTCTGTGCTAAGTAAGTGGTGCTTACACTTGGGCAAATTAAGTTAACTTCGAAACTAAATGTTTTCTTCATTTCCGAATGATCTTGCAAACATGCCATGCCTGCAGTTTTTATCTGTGAGATTTTGAAGCGACACACAGCTAGTTTCTACCTAGCCGTGAATTTTTTCTTGCTAGCTATGCATTCAAGTGTTAGCCTATTTAGCATTATGTCATATGTCCACAATCCCTGTGTTTTTATGAAGTGGCCATTCGCTTAGAAGTACGTGTCTTGCTATTGCTGGACTGACCAACCAGTCGAAGACCAAGAGCCACATTTCTTATTGTGTTACCGCAAGAGCCACATCATACACATGGACACACATAAACATCACCATATCTCTTCCTTGCTCACACACATACCTTTACTTAGCCAGATTTATTGTAAATATCACACACCAACATGACAATGACAGAACTTTACAAGGCATTTATTGTTCTGCATGCTACTTACTGGGACTTATGGTAATTACATAAGAGCCGCATCAAACCGGGCAATGAGCCGTATGCGGCTCGCGAGCCGAGCCGTGGGTTGGCCACTCCCGTGCTATTTTATCCAGTGACGGAGCAAAATGAAAATGAATTTGTACTTGAATGCATTTTGACTTGTTACAGCAAACTGCAAGCACTGTTGAAGTGTTCAAAATTTGAGTGATGATGCTAAAGTAACTACTGTTGATGTTTCAGGTACTTTTATTTAGGTGTTTTTGAAAAAGTAGGAAAATTTGGCAGTTTTCTGTCATAAGTGACTAATTCTGAAAATAGTTTTGACTTAACTGCTTTTCGTGGAGGCAGTGTGAATACAAAATATGTATTTTTATATGAATTGAGTTGTGAGGAGGCAAATTGTATAATAAATTTGGTTTTGTCAAGTGAGGGGTTTGGCTCTTTTTTGGCCGTTTTGAATTAAATGTTTGGCTTTTTTCAGCAATTTTTTGGCCGTTTTTGGCCTTTTTTTACTGAAGGTTTGGCCTTTTTTGAAAAAATAATTCTGGCAACTCTGTTGTGTATAGTGTGGTTCTTTGCGGTAACACAGTAAAAAATGTTACTCTTGGTCTCTGACTGGTTGGTCACCCCTGTATATGCAATGTGAAGTTCACGCCTCTGCACATTTTCGAATTTTTTAAATAGCAAAGATCTGAGCTGTCATGGAACCGAGTTGCGCGGGGCCCTAGACCAGGGGTTACCAACCTTTTTGAAACTGCGCGCTACTTCTTGTGTACCGATTAATGCGGAGGGCTACTAGTTTGATACAAGCGTGTATTACACACTTCTGAAATAAAAATTTTGCTCAATTTACCTTCCATTATTTTACAGTAGTATTGGTGAAGAAATTGATCATGCTAATGTTATTTTTAGAACAGGCCCGCGGGCAACCTGGTGCCCGCGGGCACCAGGTTGGTGACCCCTGCCCTAGACTATGGTCTATGTATAAATATGTCCCTGCATACATAGGTGTAGGGTAAGGTTGCCAGACGTCCTTGAGCGCCAAGAATTGTCCTTGTATTTGTTGTCAAAACTTGTTATTTCCTTGATCCTTGAAAAACATCTTGTTGTCCTTGTATCTTCCGGCGACCTTGAAAATTCTTGAATAGATTTTAAACTGTTCATTTGTGAGCTATTGATTAGATTGATCATTCAAGAATCAAGGATAAGCACTGTATATGAACGGAACAATGTGTAGATGTGTTCCATCTTAAACAATTGTGTAGTGAAAAGTAAATTAATCAAGAATGGTTGTGCCGGCTGAATAAGTTTTGTTAGTTTTCAATTTCGTACATGGTTAGCTTAGCTTGATTTGCCCATACGTGAAAGCTTGCTGAAAGCATTAAAGTAGCCATGGGCGTCGGCAGAAATTTTTCCATGGGGGACAAAGCCGACATTTTGCTTATCATTTTCAAGTTTCTGATGTTGTAATGCAAATGGACGTTCACAAAACGCTTTCCTGTTTCTACACCACAAAGAACATTCCCCATGAAAGCACGTGCTCCATTCGTACCTATTTTGAAATATTTTTCAAGTGGAGCTGTAGGCTATACGAGTTTGCCAGAAAGGTGTACTTTCAGTCATCTGTTACAACTTTTGCTGAATTGGAGCATAAATGTCGTTGACTTTATCATTGTGAACTTCAAACAAATGAGTCTGAAATGGACTTGAACTATCGGCAACTACGTTTGCGACTCTCTCATTTTTCTGTACTGGTTCAACAGAACTCACTTCTGAAATCTTTTGTCCGAATTGTTTTCTACACTTCGGCTATCAGAAATGCTTTTGCTTTTCATAAACTGCCTAATATCCATCTTTGCGAGCACTTCTACAAATAAGTCATAATTTAAGAACAATCAACACTCAGATTAACATTAGCGGTGAAAAAAACAAGAAGTTACACACTCTTGCACAACTGTTTCACTGTATCTTAACACGACTATCGGACAAGTTACGAACTTACTAAAATTAGAACACTAGGCAGAGGTAAAAATTTAGCAGATGAATTATGAAAGTTCGCCAGTGCGGCGAATATAGCTTTGCACTTAGTACTCGCTCACAAGTCATAACTAAGGCTTCATGATTTAGACGTATTCCCCTTCAGCATTTCGATAGATGAGCATGTACCCCTAAATTTCGTATGAAAAAAAGGCTGTGGAAAATTACGAGAATGTATTTACGAATGAGCATATAATGATTTTGAAAATAATATTCACTGATGTATGTATAAATATTTCGAAATGAATAACATGTAAACATATTTTTCCCTTCTATTGCTAACCTCAAATGTACCCCTTCAGA
>JGI24021J15306_10008142_pt1 | contig 12865 bp, 7 predicted proteins | sample Ectturendosymbi1_FD_15306 | JGI IMG/M metagenome (IMG submission 15306) | reverse complement strand
CGAAACGATGTACATTAGTGGTGAAGACGGGAATATCGTCCCCATCTCTTTTGAACTTCGTAATAGGCCACCGAAACCGAAACGTGGACGTTTTTCTGAAACATCGGCCGAGGCGGTTAGGCCCATTTTCGTTTTGATAAATCGTTTCACCCGTTCGCTTTGTTACTACGCTACTGCTTGTAGTCTCCGACCAAAAGAACTGAAACCGAGTGACAACGTAGTCTTGTACCGCTTAATAGCTCAACGACAGAGTGCCCCCAGCATTCCAGTGATCCTGACATCAAACCTCACCGAAGCCGAAGTGTTTCAGGGTTGTTATTCATTTTTACAGTGATTAGAATTTTGCGACTGCGCACCACTACTTTCATGTGCCTCTTAACTTGATGATTTAGTTCGTGTATGCGTGTGTTACAGAACTGTATATGATCGCTTTGAGAAACGTTCAAAGTGAGCATGGGAAGTACATTTGCTCAGTCGCCCAGTCATCAGCGGAACACATTGAACATCATCCAGAGCCCCAAGGAAATGCGTGGCCAGTATTTTGGGACAAGACTTATTTGCAAAGTGAAGAAACATTTCCATCTGCTTGACGCGTCCCATACCTAGACTGACTGTCATGCGTGAGTGAACAGCTCAGTCTGCCCTTAAAAGTTGTTGACCCATATCTGGCGGCACTACCTCGGACCACGTCACTAACTCAGACCATAGCGGACCTGGGAAAGATGGCTGAACCGTTTCCACTTTCCGCAAGATCTTGTACGGTAACATATAGTGTGTATAAGATGTTAATATTTATGTCACCATTAGTTACCGGTATATCAAAAGTGTTAATCACGACATTTTTGTCTGTATTTCTACGGCTTCCACTTTCTGATGCAGGCAGCACCCGGCACGAACCTCCAAGTCAGCAGAAAACAAGGTAGCTCCTTTGGTCCGATGCATGCATAATACCAATTGGTAACTGGCAAGGTCATGCACAGAAATGATGCCGTCAGAAAGACTGATGATGATTTTCAATTCGGGAGAAACGAAGAGTTGCTGCACGGGTTTCTTTGAAAAAGTGCGATTAGAACGCAGCAACTTGACATCAGTCTGATTGCTGTTCAATGAATCGATTGTTATCTGCAAGTAGCAAGGAAATTAACCACTGTTGGCGCAACAACGGTCATTAACTTTTTTCATCACAGAATTCGAAATGAGGGCTGCACAAAACTTAGCTAAGTTCAGATAAATATCACAAATTGTTTCTTCATATAGGGAAATCATGGAAAGAAAAACAGTGCAGCTATTGATTTTAACAAAAAAAGATTGATTTTGTCTTCGACATTTCACTACTTTTTTGCAACGACAGCACAAAGGACAGTACGCACTAGAGATAGACCGATATATCGGCCGATATTTGGGTTTTACCGATATATCGGTATCGACCTCATAGGTGTTGACAAAACGCTGTTATAGTCCTCACATATGCAGACAACTTGCACAAGAAAGCACAACAAACCAAGACAAGACAGTTATCTTGCAGCAACGCTAGCAGGTGCGTTTCTATAAACAAGTAGACAAGATTAACCATGAAGCATGCGTCGGCCGTCGCAGCCGAAATAAAAGTATCATCATTAATCAGATTAATTAAAAATCATAGCAAAATATTGAAATTGCTCCAATTAAAATAATTTATCTCATAAATCGTGATTTTTGAAGTTTTTGAAAAAAAGTAAGACATAGGATACATCATATATTCGACAATGAAGCAAAAAACAAGCTTAAATATTTTAGAAATATCAGTTATCGGCAGGGTTGTAGTGATAAAACCCGACCCAAAAAATCCCGCCTGTTTTTTTTTGAAAAAGCCCACTTAAAAAAAAACAATGAAACCCATCAAAAAACCCACTCTTACTTTTCCTTTGAAAAATGTACTAAGAAGCAAAAAATAAAATAAGCAGGACACTTGTACACTAACTATAATTTTTTTACAATCAAACAAAACGAACAGCAACGAAATTTGAAGGACTTGAAATAAAGAGAAGAATAAATCGCACAGTTTTAGTAAATTCTAATGGCTATCTTCTTCAGCTCTGCACAATCGGTATATTTTACCCAATTTTTCTGCCTTCTCTGCATCTAAACTTTTACTGATTTTGGACCATACCATAAAAAAAAGAACTCTACAGATGCTGAACTAGCAGGGCATGCACATAAACTTGACATGAAACTGCAGAGTTTGTGCGGGAATGGTTTTTCTGTTTGCTGTGCGCATGCTTACCACTGAGGAGTGAACTGACCAACAACACTTTGTGAAAACAAAGATGTGGTATAATTACTTTACCCTCAATTTTGAATGCCATAATAGATATAACAAGTTATTATTGTGTAATTCTGAAAATGGTGATATTGCATGGTGCAATAAAAACAACTCAGAATGGGGTTTTTCCGTTTTCCTTGAAAAAAGAACAAAATCTTGTTTCTTTCAAAAAAACCAAAAAAACGTTTTTTTGAGAAAACCAAAAAAAAACATGTGGGTTGGTTTTAAAAAACAGGTTTTTCTCAACCCTGGTTACCAGTATCGGACCCAAAAAAGCCATATTGGTTGATCCCTAGTACACACATGTCAGTACCTTACACGGTCGTGGAACACTGTCACTTGTGGCATTCTACCTGGTGCACATCAAAACTCAAGTATTCACTAGCTTCAAAGCGAAACTGCGCATTTAATAAGAGCTTCACGTGCAATTAATTGAGTTGTTATAATTTTCCCTTTATTTAGTTTTGTACATACAAATTTGCTCGATTATAAGCTGCACTTGAACATAGGTTACTTAAGCCTCTGAATGACTATCGCGTACTAGCACGTTTCGCGTTTAATTGGCAACCCTTGTAATGATGTTTACACCACTGCAACTGCCTTCTCTTCATCATAATCCCTCCTGTGACGGATGTGCACGTGATGATGAAGAGAAAGAGAATGCGAAACAAGAGTTTGATCGGTGATTAATCAGTGGTTTGATCTACAAAACGTAGCCAATGAAAGACTTAACGTCATCCAGACCTTTCCATAAGGTAAAGAAATAAATAAATGTAAGTCAGCCTTGATTGTAAAACCTCCCTTGACTATAAGCCGCATGAAATAATGAAAAAAAAACTTCGTAAGTCGCACCTTACAATCGAATAAATACGGCATACGACCTGATCATAATTCCAACCAGCTTGAAACACACTGCTTTGGCTGAGCGGCAAGTAATGACCATAAACTGATTTGGCATGACCAACTACTGAGCAGTTATATGGCCATGTTGTTGGTGAGTGGTTCATTTGAGGAAAGACTAACTGTACGTTCAAATTGTCTTCATTTGAAGCCAGTGAATGAACCAATCTACAGCAGAGCCACTTAAAGTCATAGTCTGATGGTAGACAGGTTTGAATACAATCATGATTTTTTTTAAATTTCAATCTGTTTTTTTTTTATTTACATCAGATTTTTTTATTTTTATGATTTAATGTGTAGAGGATGGCCACCTAACAAGTCGTAATTTTTCATTTTAAAAAGTTTGTTTTAATAAAATTTTTTGTGCTTTGTTTCTTTTAGTACAGCAACTAGATTTCAGCTGAACTTTTATTCAAACATACTTTGCATTTATGCGTCACTCTTAAAAGCAAATCTGTTCATAACACCAGTACCAGTGTACAAAACGAATTTATTTATTGAAATAACTCAAGCCATCAGCTCATCAACTTCATTAACACCTATGGCATGTTAAGAAGCTTGTACAAAAATACAAGCTTGCCAGCCTTTATGGTGCAAAGTGTATTGTTTAAATTTATTATTGTAACACAGGTTTCACTAGTTCAGCTTCTGAAAAAGTATAACTTACACGCATATATAATGGAAACGTTTAATATATGTGTTATTATGAATCTGAATCAAAAATATGTCCAAAAAATACTATTTCTACAGTCAACAGCCTACATAAAATCTGGAATTTAGATGCAAGTTTTACTTTGTGCTATGCCCGTAGCCATGGGGGCATTCAGGGGTAATGTCCCTAAATTTCTTTGTGGCCCCCAAATTTTGTTCCGTCTAGAAAAGTTTGTTTTAAGCATATGCTGCAATAAAAACAAAAATCTTGCCCCCCTAACAGTTTATTTGCCCTCCAAACCTCAAAAACTAGCTACAGGCCTGCTTTATACCAGCCTACACTTTCAAAACTTGTGGCTTCTGACAGCCCTGAGTCAGCAGATGTTAGTGATTTCAGTCTATATATCATTTTGCAGTTAGTTGAAATACGATCTCACAGTTGCTTTGACTGATAAAACTTTAATTGCTTTTATTACTTGTGTTGCCATATGAAGTCTCTGCCTTGTTTAATAAGTGAAACCGATTAGAATCCCAATTATACAAATGTGTCATACAAATCACAGAAAGCTTCGAAACTGCATATGATTTTTTGCTTGATTTTTTTTATTTTATCACTGATTTAAATGAAATGATTTAAATCAATCAACCCTGACTAGAAATAGCTGAACTTTCATTTAAACTTATTTGCGCTTATTCAGTATCCCATAAATAACACCAGTGCTGGTGTACGCAGTGAAATATTTATTGAAATGCCAATACTGAAACTGCCAGTTTAGTAATTTTATTGACACTCATGGCATACATGCATAAAATTTTAACAACCTATAATAATTTATCTGTTTCATAAATCAAAAATATGTTCTATGTTTACAATCAACAGCCTTCATAATTGATGGAATTTAAATGCAACTTTCACTTTATGCCAGTCTACACTTTCAATCTTATGGCATTCCAACAGTGACGACTTCTGAATCTGCAAGGGTTAGTGATTTCAGTCAACAGATCAATTTTGCAGTTAAATGACATAGAATCTGTGACCTCACCATTGTTATGATCATTTAATTTCCAGTGGTTTCAACTTGTGTTGTCATAAGAACTCTTTGCCTTTCACACTAATAGTGTATAAGCTATGTGAAAACCTATTAGAATGCTAATTAAATGTGTCATAAACAACACACAAAGCTCTAAAATGACATGATTTTTTGATTTTTATTGCTTGATTTCAATCAAATAATTTGAATCAATCAACCCTGATGGTAGACAGTAATCAATTGCAATTCCACGTACAAAATCACATTAGTTTTAGCAGACTTGTTGGAGAAAATTAGGAAGATGATTTAACAACCGCTGCATCCTTGAAAACACTGGATTACTGAACAACATATGCAGTATACAAATGACTTGCTTTGTAGACAAGCAGATGTCCTTCTTTGGTACCAACTAGCAATGTAATTTCCTCGCTCTTGTTTCTATCCACAGATCTTGTTCTGGGATATTCACCTGAAGAAGAGACGATATGTAACGCTCAAACAAAACATGCCATAAGTCAGTTAATTGCCAAACGAATCTCATTAACTTACAGTATTGAAATAACCAAGGCTGAATATAATGAGCTCAAAAAAACAAATATCTTCAAAATGAAGATAACATACAAAAAAGGTTTTACAGATAAAAACACTGTGACAACCTGAGCAGAGTTTCATTTTATCTGGGTTTACACTTTTTCTACCACACTCAGATCTTTGCGGATCTGAGCACCTGTCCTAATCCAACGACAGAGACCAGTTGAGACAAGAGCTCGACCGATGCATGGGCATGCCAATATGTTGTTGCAATCGGAAAACCCGAGCAGCAAGTGGGCAAAGCTTCACACTGTGGCAGCAAGCAACAATAGAGATCACATGCTATGATCACTCTTCGCATACGCTAGTCGTTACGTTCAGTCGTTAACATGCTAGTATCATGAGCAATTACACGCCATGATCATTCTATTATATTGCTTCTTCATGCCACATATAGATGGGTGTTGTTCTTCGCACACATCCCATTCGTGGTGAATCACACATTCAACGCAACGCCAACAGAGAGGTTGCAACAATATATTGACCGATATGACGACGTTGCCACTGTATCATATCGGCAACATTTTGCTGATATATATCGGCAATATTTGCTCATAAAAGCCACTACCCAGGTGCTACGTTATTGTTCTGCATGGAACATTCAGAAACACAAGTTGCCACGTTGTCTCTGACTGAATGATGCAAATTCTCTGTCCTGTTCTGCAAATTCTGTTAACGGCTCACATCCCTCTGACTACCTCAAGTAATGTGTAGCAGTCCATCCATAAGGTATCAAGACACCACAAGGATGACACAGCCAAACCTCATCGCAAATTGCTTTGCTAGGATATCGATTTCGCATCAGCAATACATCTTCAGTCCAGCAAATTTGTAAGCTTACAAGTGAAATGACGAAAAAGACTAAAGCAAGATCAGAGAAAGTGCGCAGACTACCGTAACAGTAATCAGACCGCTGCGTATAAGTCTTGATAAACTGCTCCATGACATAACATTCGCTCATGGGTTTTTGCACGGTAAGCAGATACCTGCCTGTGAACCAATCACGCTATGTACTGTGGTGGCTGACTGTTTAACTTGGTTCTAGGACAATAGGCACCTGGACAACTGCTACCTAGGACAATCGCCACCCAGACAGCTGTCACCTGAGGACAACTGCTACCCAGACAACTGCCACCTGCAACAACAGCCACTTAAGACAACTGCCACCTAGGGCGTATTGAGTTTTTTGCATTTATTGCCATTAAAAGCTATTTGAACTTCACAAGGATGTAGTGTATAACACAAATTTCTTCATCCTCTGACCACTTTAAAGAAATGTCAACTTTGAACCTTTTGGGTGAAGAATGTCGTGTTAATATCATTACATCTTAACAAACATACTTAAGTCAGTGCAAAGCTTAATTTTATATGGGCATTTTCTAATTTTTAACAGAAAACTCTTCTGCACATGTTCACATTCAATCCACGCACTCATAAAACACCTTCCATTTTACATTGTGTGCATTATTTTACTTTAGCTTTTGATTTGTGAGTTACATGGCAGCAACAACAACGTTTCAACTCACTTTTCCTGAAGTTTGTTGAAGCGATATTATCATAACAACCAGAGCTTCTCAAGCACTCTGCCGTGAGAAGTCCTTTGCGTGCTGCAGTGCGATATACCAAACTGAATGTGATAGCTTATATGTGTTGTGTTGCGTGAAACGCAATATCCTAGGTGGCTATTGTCTGGGTAGCACAGGGTGTGGTGCTAAAAAAAGAAGTGTGCAAATGCACGTAAAAAACTAGCGATTTTCAACAACACTTCACACTAAATTTTGAATCAGTTTTTAATGATGAATTCACTTCCATTGCACTACACAGAAAAACATGAAAAAGTGTGGGAACATGCTCCTGGCAGAGCTGTGGAGTCAGAGCCCATGCATTTTAGATGGTGGAGCCGGAGCCTGAAATTTGGGTTCCAGTTCAAGCGAATTATACAAATAATACCATGTTTTTTTCTGTTTTTTGGACCAAATTGCTCTGAAGCCGGAGTTAAAAATCTCAAGATGTTGGAGCTGGAACCAAAAAATTAGATGCCTGGAGCTGGAGCCAGAGCCTGAAATTTTAGTACCATCTCCACAGCCCTGGTTCCCAACCCACCACACCCCTGAGGTGGCAGTTGTCCAAGTTGCAATTGTCCTAGGTGGCAGTTGTCCTGGGTGTCAGCTGTCCTGGGTGTCAGCTGTCCTGGGTGTCAGCTGTCCTGGGTGTCAGCTGTCCTGGGTGTCAGCTGTCTGGATATTGTTTTACCTGGCTTTTGCAAGGCTGCCTAGTAAGACAAGGGCTTCAGCGAGCATCAAAAAATGTGCTTGCATCACAGCCAGCAGTGACCCAGGTTTGCACAGAATTTTGATGTTGTACGGTTTTTCATCGCAACGAAGCGATGGTTTCTGTTAGTAATGCATTGCGCATTGTTTACCCACTTGTGAGATGTGCATCTGAGCATAGGCACATAGGCCTATACAAGGGAGTACTTAAACAACACACATGTTCGTCAGTGTGTGGATTCGCTTACACGCTTGATTTGTAGAGTAAGACTATTTAATGCAGTACCTATGGCAGATGAAAACATGACATAACAGTATATGAAAACATCATATGAGTTGGTTTATGCATTGTAATCAGGCTTCATGTGTGATAGTCACCATCCTACAATATTACGGAGGCATTGTAATAAAATATTTTTTGGAAGATTTTACTAAAAATAATACGTGTTACAGACATCACAATCAACTGAACTAGTCATGCGTTTCAAACTTGTCATGTGACCAGTTCAACCAACCATGTTTGGCTGAAGGCAAAATAGACACTGTTTGAGTAATGCAAATTTATTGGTATCAGCAATGAACATTAGTATCGGCCCAAAAAAAGCTTATCATGATCATCTGACAGCTCTTTCCCACGTATATGCAACACCACAAGTTGAAACTGGACAGTAACATTCAATTGTTATGGGGCATTGACCTGATAACCTTCTAGTTCCTTTATGCCTTGGAATCCTTGCTCTAATTGTTTTTTCTTGCTGGAATACTAATTATCATGAAATAAAATCAACACACCTGTTAATTAAACACACTGAGTGTGTCTATTTCTGTTAAAACTTTACTATGTTTGTAAGCACTTTCCCACATGACTTGTTGAATGTAGTCCTCTGTTAACTCCCCATGTTTTGGAGTGTGTGCATTTTGTTTTTCGATTTCATTTGTACCATCTCTGACCAGTTGCGTTTATTTACTGAATGCTTAAAGTGCATTTATCAGATTTGGAGTACTACCATCTGATCTTGGATTTACAGCTTGAATGTCAAGGTTGTAAAGAATTATTTCCACAGAATGAGAATTAGTTGAAGTAGCTGTCGCAAATGCTTTCCTGGAAAATGGTGATCACCCATGTTTGCCGCAGCACAGCAGTTTTAAGAAATCTGGTTATAGTTACTGCTCAGTTGATATAGCTTCTTGACGTTTACAACTCACCATTTGCAGTGACTGTGCCATACTTGGACTTCAAAGTGTTGCAACACAGCTTTGAACTTCAGCTTAACCAGCACTACCATTGCTTAAAAAATCAAAACATTTCTAGTTATTTTGTTAACCCTTTTACTGCCACGATTTTCCCAAGTTTGTTTGCATGTAACTCGCTAGCTGGTTGTGCTAGAGAGCTGTTCAAACCCTTTAAAGATTTGGCAAGTCTAGCAGTTTTGATCAAAAAAAATTAGAAAGTTTTGGATTGATTTTTGTGGGTGATGTCATAATGGTGGTAGGTTTAGGATTTTTTATCCCACCTTGGGCCCCAACCCCAAGGGACAATTCTTTGTTTCTTGTTAAAAAGAAGACTAGGCCAAAATCCACTTCTTTAGAGACCTTGATTGTCTTTCTGACGTTTGTGGTTGGCAAGTTATGGCCAAAAACACACAAATTAATTAGTCTGCTGGAATTCCCTAGAGCAGGGACGGGCAACCTTTTTCGGTTTGCGTACCGAAATCGGCTAAATCCATGACAAAATTCTTCCGCGTGCCAACCAAAATTTGTGAGAACATACTACTTGACATCCTTAAAGGTGTATGTGAAAGGCCTTGAAGAAATGATACAAATTCACCCAAACAGTGAAAACACAATATAACCAAATATACATTTATTCACATTGAAAACAACGCCCAAACAAAAACAATGCTTTGCCTCTTTCAAAACAAAACATGCACAATAAACTTTTTAAACAAGACTTCAATTACTTTTCAAAGAAAATATCAGTCCGACAAAAAGCTTTGATTAGTTTTCTTGTGCTATATCAGTGAGGCCTCTGCTGTTTAATCATGAAAAATCGCCTTAAATCTGGGTTTTTTTAAGTGATAAATTCATCAGCAACTTCAATGTGCTCAATAATATAAAGATAACTTTTTATTAGTGTTTACATGCACACATCAGGTGAGAAAGTATGCATATTGGATGAAGCAGAACGTGTTCAATCCATTTCATATTCTCATATAGTACGATCATTGTCAGGGTTATATACAGGGATGTGTTTAAGGGAAGGCAAGCAAGGCACTTGCTTCGGTCCCCCTTTTTAGAGCTCCTTTAAGGTATTTCCGACCACATCATAATTCAGTACTCTACCTTCAAAAGGGCNCCCAATAGCAACTGTAACGTATAAGCAGGCTACTTTGGTTTCGAAGGGCCCCCAACAGCAGTTGCAATGTGCAAATAACTTGCTTTCAAATGGGCCCAAATTAACTGCAATGTATAAGCACTTTTCTTTCAAAGAGTCTCCCAACTTCACTGATTTCCAGAGCTTCATATTTCAATTGGGAATTTGGGGGAGGCCGAAGCTCTCTTTGGGTGGCTAAATGGTAAGGGGTCTGAATGTTGGACCCCTGTGGGAACGTGGGTCCCCCGATTAGGGGTATGGAGTGAGGCTGATACAACTCTGTTTGTAGCTATATGGCATCAAAAGCACATAAGGGTTAAATTAAATAACGGATTGTTAACAAACGAAAATGAAGAAACAGACACCGAGTTTCATCAGATAATACTGCAAATTGTAAGTTATTAACTTTTTCATTTGAAGGGGGAAGGATCTCGTTTCCGAGGCCTCGCTCACGTGCTGGAAAAAAAGTTATCGCGTGCCAAGCTCGGCATGCGTGCCAGGAGTTGCCCACCCCTGCCCTAGGGCATAGGTTCCCAGCCTTTTATGAAGCTGGCACCCCTTTCATAAAAATAAAGTGACGTTTGCACCCCTTTGCTTCACAAAAAGCTTGAAACCACAAAAACAGTGCGATTTTGCAGCAACTTCATTTTCAAATAATTTACTGCTTGTAATACATAGGCCTACTCGCAACACAACAGAAAATACTGTCTTACTGTTTAACTTTGATACTTTACTGTTCATTAGAAACAAACCTGTTGTTTTTGTGTCTGTTTTGCTGCTTCTCTGAAATTATCCGCTCATACCCAGTGGCGTAACTAGAGGTTTGAGCCAGGGGGTGCAAAACTTAGCTGAAAGGGGCCCACTAGGCATAGTCAGAGTAGTGGGGCCACTAGCCAACACTCAGAAAAATGCTAAGAAATGATAGTGAATCCGATGTCCTGGACGTCTACACTAGCTAAAAAAACAAAAATGCCCCGAAAAATGCAAAACAACAACAACCTATTGAAAAAAAATAAAAGACTACTAAATATCAAAAATATCAAAGTGTCAACCAAAAAAGGAACCCAGTTTTTACATTTAACTTGCCAGGGGGCAGCTCTCCCCTGTCCCTGTCCCTGTCAGTTACGCCACTGCTTAGACCTTGACACACGATTACTCAGAACCACGTGCAAATCGTTTGAGGTGTTCCAATGGTTTTGATCCTTGTTTATCAGATGAAGTACAGAGGAAGATCCAGATTCACTCGAATATTATGTTGCAAAGGGAACTAGAGTAGACAGGGCTTTTGTACACAATTTCTGGTAACTTTGCTTGGTTAAACACCAGAAGCTATCGTTCTGTGTCATCTAACAACAATCTTGTCATAATTGCGCCATAAACATGAAACGTCACAATGACAATCGTATAACTGATAACTGGTCATCTTCATCATGGTAACTGCAGCATGACACAGAAATCGCAATGCACGCATTCAACAATCTGAATTGTTAAATTAGTAATGTTAGCTGGAATAATTGGGCTGGATGATGTTTTTTTTCAATAATAGCATAATAGCACTTGCAAGTTTTCATAAACCTTAGTTCATTGTTTTGGACCCCCAGGGATCTAGGAAGCCCCAGTTGGGACACTGCCCTAAGGGATTTAATTTTTTAGTTTGCTTCTTTCAGGCCAAAACGTTTGAACAACACACGCTCGAAAGGCATCAAGTGCTCTAAAGACTCAGATTCGGGCCTAGTTTCCAAAACAAAGTTGTCCATCTAGCGGTTGGTTCCCAGGGCCATGTAAACTGGGACAAAATGGCCTAAAACCTACTTCCATTATGACGCTACCCATAAAAAACACAAATCCAAAACTTTCCAATTTTTAAATTGAAACTACTAGACCTGCTGCATCTTTAGAAGGTTTGAACAGCTGTCTAGCTCAATCAGCTGGCAAGTTATGTTAGTACAACAAATCGGCTAGCGAGTTAATGTTCTCCAAAAAAGTGGTGCACACGGTACTTAAAGGGTTCAGTGAATTGCATGTGTAGTCAGGGGCGCATCTAGCTTGAAAAAAGGAGTCTGTCGTGGAAGGGAAGCTTTTGATATCACTTTTCAGCGAAAAACTACATTTTTTCTTAAGACTAGAAATCGACCGATGAATTTTGTAATTTTGCCAAAGTTCAGAAACCAAATTTGCTACTTTGTCTCTGATTCATTAACGCAAATTCTCTGTACTCTTCCTTAGGATGNGCAGCCTTCTGGCTAGATCAAGTGGTGCGCAATATGCATACCACTCCGTAATTGTCCCCATAATCCACTCTATGACATAACATTCGCTCACATGTATTTGCATGCGCGGTAAGCAGATGAATGCCTGCGAACAAATCAGGGCAACTAACTGCAGTCAGACGTTGTTTATACAAACTACTTTGTTTCGTCAAATAATGTCGGTTCAGAAAGGTATCCGAAAATCGGAATCAGACCTGTAGCCACGGGGGGCATTCGAGGGCAATCCCCCCTAAATTTTTTGTGCCCCTCCAATCTTGTTGCGCCCAGAAACTTTTCTTATAAAAATAGCCTATATAATAACAACAGAAGTCTTGATCGTCTAAAAATGTTTTGCTCTCTCAAACCTTTAGACCTGGTGACGGGTCTGGCCCAAGCGAACGCTCAATGGGGAAACAGAAACAAACTGTAGGGTAGTCTCAAACGAACTGTCAACTTAAGCAAATATGTAGACTGCATGTGAAACATGACTAAATGAA
>JGI24021J15306_10008141_pt1 | contig 12866 bp, 11 predicted proteins | sample Ectturendosymbi1_FD_15306 | JGI IMG/M metagenome (IMG submission 15306) | reverse complement strand
TAGTAAAAGTATAAGATAAACGTTAACTTTTATAAAGCGTTTAGCATAACTTGTTTTTGCACCGAGTCTCTCGTGGACGGGTAATCTGAGCTAGGACATCGGGTCCAGCGGGAGTCGTCGGCCGCAAAAACAGCATAATTGTATAAAAACACAAAATGCCGACAGCTTTCGCTTGAAAGGAGATTTTAGGAAAATCACTGAAAGAAAAGCTTAAAAAATGAACTAATAACACCTCTATTGGGCTTGAAAACATTCTACATTATTTGATAACTTAATCGGGAATCCATGCTGTAAACATCATAGAGCAGAATCAAGTGAGTGTCGAGAAAAATTGCTAATATTCTCATCTGCTTGACTTGTTTGTTTCATTGCTACCACTCACTTTCAGTGAATGAAATCCATTCTAAATGCTGACTGAAAGTAGTATTACAGTATCTATTTTGAAACACTACAGGAAATAAAACTGTTTCGAACCTACCTTTCGGTAGATCGACCTCTTATATAGGCCTTCACTCGAACTAATGTCATATTTATTCACACCTGATCCAGTACTTCCATCAAAGTAATTAACCTCAACCAACCTATGAAACCTCAACCAACCTATTTATATGAGAACCAATTAATACTACCAAAAGATACTCTGAAATGTTATCACCACAACATTCCTTGACTCTCTGATTTGCAGTGATTATGAACATACTTCTGAGTTTAAGCGTTAATATTCTTGCCAAAATTTTCCTTTTGAAACAGCCTCCTTTCAGAGCTAGAAAAACACGTCCGTCTAGTACGGAAGCCTGGGAGGGTCGAAAATGTTTACTGAGCCAAAACGTGTGTCACTGTCACTATCTTAACCAGAGACGCATATTCAATGATATAATAATGACTTGAACTTAGCAAACTAATTTTAGTTCAAATTTATGTGTAGAAAGCGTTCGAACCCTAACTGCAATGGTGACGACTGCCTGACACCTTTAGTTACTCCGTAAGTGTGGTGTGGTCGGCAACTTTAGTGTCAATGGAACAAGGGTAGAAATCAGAAAACTAGTAAAAAGTTTTGCATTGAGGTGTCAGTGGACATGTGGAAATGTCGCAGTACAGACATGATAAAGTGGCACTGGGAACCATCTGCATTAAAAATGTCAAACCTAAGATTATCAAAATGAAAGCAGGTTGCCAGTAGGCTTATGTGGGCTACTTATCCTACAGCGCAAACCTAAACTGGGCTGTACAAAACCTTTGCGGGTCAATCATCATGGGCCATCGTCAAGAATTGCCGATAATCTCGTCATTGTCGATTGAGAAGTTGGCAGTAAACAGGCCTGCGATGTTCCAAGCCCGGATCTTGATCAGATCGCCCGAAGTCTGACTCAGCGAGAAGTTCTCTGAGCTCGTGATGTCGTGTTTCTTGCTGGTTTGGGTCCAATCTTGCGTGCATCTCTTCCTGAAACTGATATTTCAGGATACAAATATGCAAACAACTTAGTGGGAGATATAGAACAGCCAGAAACAACTTACCAGTGGCATTGCAAGATTCTTGATGCTCGTATTATTATTTGTACAACTCAATTTTGTGCAACTCGCTTGCCTCACAAACTGAGGCTGTGGAACCGGAAGTCATATTTCAGGCTCGGGAGCTCCGGCTCCACCATTTAAAACTTTTTGGTTCCAGCTCCACAGCCCTGCTACACACACATGAGCTGAATTTAGAACAGAAAATGTCATCACCGCGACCGAAGTCTTCCTAGCTGTCACATCACTGAGGCTATTGCAGGCTGGGACGACATTAAACCTAAAATGTTTAAAGCCTTGGTGGGGCGATCGCCCCCCCCTAAAACCTTCGAAAGTAACTTTATTCACCGTGATTTTGCACAGTTTGGAAAACAGCATTCGCGATAAAAGGCCATTTTGCCGTCTATTGTTTTGTTACAGCATTGTGAAGTAGCATATACTTCACCTCTCTTATAGCAGTGAACCCGTAATGAGACTTGACTACCAAATATTACTGAAATCGTCCCCCCCAACCTTACTGGCTGGATCCGCCCCTGGGCGATCATCCCCATGCAACATGAAGAGACCAGAGGTAATCCATTAGCTACCGAGGCATTTCCCCCTTAGCCTTTCTGGAAAAATGCATACCAAGTGCCCTGAAAAATGCCACGAAATAATTGCCAAAAGCTACATAATACCAGTTGTGGTTTTCGTTCTACCCTTGGCAATACAGACCAAATTTCATTCGAGAAATCTTGAAGGTACGCAAAGGACGATCTGCGCTTATTTGTCGTATGCGAGTTCCTCGAGAATATCTTTGGTGAGTGTTGCAAGAGTGCAAACTTTACGATAGTTGTCTGCTACTGGCCGTCAAATCATTGTATTCTTGCTCAAAAGTTTGTGTCCGTGTTGCCGGCGTTAAATCACAACTGCTCACTGTGGGTGTTGGACATCTTGGCATACCCTGTGTGAATTAGATAGACAGTCACAGTCATGTCGACGAGGGAGTCACTGTTGGAAGCTGCAGTGCCAACCGTAGGCTTTTTACGGAAAATTTTGTGCAACTTGCATCTTCTGAACAAGGCCTTCAGCCGGGTGGGATCTGCTAGCTGGAACGAAATTTGCGCTGAAAAGACCGAGGTTTTGTGTGTCTCCAAAAACACTAGTTGCGTATGCTGCAAGTTAACGGCAACACATTGCAGAAGGTAGAGAAGTTCAAGTACATTGAGGTGGTATTCAAGGGTGAAGGAAGACGGAACACGGAGATCGATATACGGATTGATAAAGCAAACACGGTATTGCCTGTGCTTTATCGCTTTGGGGACATAATACAGGAATCTCCAAATACCGCAAAGCTGTCCGTTTTTAAATATGTCTTTGTTCCGATTCTAAGTTCTAACCCAGTGTGGTCCAGCAACAAGCCCGCGGGACAAATGCGTAACGGGCTCCCTGTGACAAAGTTTTCGTCACAGTTCTGTGATACTGATAGGCAGTGTCGATTTTGCTGATTGGCAGTGACGCTTGTCCAATTAAACGCACGGGTATCCCGTTACCCCGTTACACTTTTGGAGGTCATCAAAACCGGAGCAATTAGAACACCCTTCAATTATCCAGTTATCAAATTTCTGCCTAAATTGCCAAAAACGTTGAAAGTTGGCAGGCACATGTTGCAACTTTGACAATTGATCCCCAATAAAATTCTTTATAGGCTACCTAAAATCACGAAGCAGCTTTTAACTTTTCAACCAAGGCAACAAGCCAGCATATTCCAGTACTGACTGACTGCATCCCAATCACCACTCCTTATGCGCACAACCCATCCGCTTCTCTAGGCCAAAAAGATACTATTCACTTACTCTAAGCCACAAGTTATACGTCTTATGTCAAAAATACCTCAAAGACATTTCCCCAAGGATTGGTTATCACAACAAGGAAAGACTCAGACTAGTCGGCACGTACACGCAATACGATCGCGAGCTACTGGAGCCAGACATCGACATAGGAGAATCTGCAAATCAAGCCTTCTCAGGTAGAAACACTGGCCCTCAAAGGAGGGTGGCACGCATGGTCCACGACCACAAAACTGATGCGATTTTTTAAAATTTGTTTTGCGAAGTGTTTCCGAAATGAAAATGAAATTTTTTTGAAACGAAAATGTTTTTATTTAGAAAACATTTGCGAAATGAAAGTGTCTTCGAAACGAAAGCAAAATTGTTTTTGTTTTTGAAAGGAAAAAATTTTAATTTGCAAACAAAAGTGAGTGTTTCCAAAATGAAAATAATTTTTTTTTGAAACGAAAATGCTTTTATTTAGAAAATATTTGCGCAACGAAAGTGTTTGCGAAACAAAAGCAAAAATTATTTTAGTTTTTGAAACGTTCTTTTGTTTTTTTTTCACACAAATGCCAAAAACAAAATTTTCAGGGTGGCACGCATGTGCAACCATGCATGTCTTGGATTCCTTTCAATGAGATTCTTGGCCACACCTTTTCCATGAACTGCACAAACAGCATGAAAGAAATTTCGAGAGATGCATGGTAAGCGTTTGGAAACCATACCATTTTGCAAACAACATCAAATTTGTTGTGCAATTTCGAAAATTGAGAATCGACGTCAATGGCAGTTCATGTGCAAATGAGAGAAGGTAATGCATCTCTCGTGAGTCTTTCAAACAGGGGTGGGGAGCCTATTTACTATCACGGGCCGCATAAGTTGTGAATTATCGCTGGCGGACCGCAAATAACAATTGATTTTATCCTAAAATTCTACCTTTATCTTATTACGAGGTATAGAGGCTTCATATGACAAACTGTCTTAGGGATAGAGGCTTCTGGCTTGTCTAAGTACCTGTCTAAGTAGCTGCTTATAATGGAACTTCGTTTTGACGCGATCTTGTAATCCAAATTGGGTAACGAAAATTCTGATGCGGGTCATATCAAATGTTCAAGGGGGCCGCATTTGGCCCGCAGGCCGCAGGTTCCCCACCCCTGCTTTAAAAGCTCAGGCCTAGCNTGTCGTTAGTTTGACACATTTGTTTGCTTCAATACGGGAAAGACCACTATAAGTGGCAGAACTATGCAAATTTAGAAAAAGTGGCGACCGGGTCAGAACTGTGTTACCGTGGTGACCGGGGGCATAAAGCGGGTTACGGTGGTGAGCGGCCGTTTCCATCTGGTTTACCCTTTAAGCCGGGATTCTCAAACTCAAATGACTCCGAGGGCCAAATGAGGACGTAAAAAGTAACCCGAGGGTCGCATTTTTAGGCTGACTCACCAATGGCGTTACCTGAACCTTACTAGATACGGCTTTTACATCTTTTTTCCTGTGAAACGTATCATGAAATAAGCAATCATTTCTAGCCGTCTCTACGTTCATTTAAAAGGAACTCGTTCATTCGCTTACACCGGGAATAAACAAAATAACGTTAATTATATTTGAAAATTCCCAAAAAGTATCGCGGGCCTCACAGCACGCCCCCGCTGGCCACATGCAGCCCGTGTGCCGCGTGTTTGAGACCTCTGCTTAAAGCTGATTTGGTCCGTTATTTTTCCGTCGAAAAGTCTAAAAAAGTAGGATCACAAATAGTTTAATAAGTTTGCTCATTTGTTGACCTTTTGGAATTGGTTAAAAGTTTTATGCTTTATTGACAGAAGCCAATAACATAGCGTATTGTTGAGCTCAGGGTTTTTTTCAAGGCGTTTTATGGGTTCAAAACGGACCCATAAATTTCCTGTGCCGACCCATAAAATTGGTACTTCCACATTAATTCTGGACAACCACGAAAAGTTTTAGCTGAAATGAATTGTTGCTTCAATTAACGTCCAAAACTGATTTGCCTCACACCAAATAAGTGCAGTGCAGACAGTAACCTCGCCTATTCATCAAAATCATCTCTGAAATCCCATGCAACGCAACAATTAATAATTTGACAGCAATTACGAGATAAACATTCACATTGCGCAGTTTTTTTTAAGCAAAATGTTTGGTATCCAGTATGGAACTGTACGGACCCGATTTCTCTGATTCTAGGGATCCGCTGATAATTTTCTGATTCTAGGCACCCGATTTTCAATTCTATGGACCCGAATCGGGTCCCTTAAAGACCTTAAAAAAACCTGACGTTATGTAATAATTAACGCTTTGAATGCCACTGAGTCTGGCGCTTTTAGCAAGCCAAGTCTTTTTCATGGTGTCAAATGTTTTCAGCAAGCCAATCTTATTCCAGATTTTATGCATTCACTTTCGTATGAGGGTATTTTCAAAAGTTAATGTCACAGCAAAAACGTAAAGCGAGCCATTCAAGAATAAAGCAGTATTTTTCTAGTGAGCCTGAACAAAAATTTCTTGCTGTTAGCCAGCCAAAAAGTGCCAACGCCAGCAGCAGTGAATGCAAAAATTATTTTGATTCTGTTGTGCAGGAAGCACAGCATTCAACTGTTAGAATCTCAAAAGTATCGTCAGTTTCAGCTAACAGTCAGTCATACGCATCAAACAATCAGACTTTTCAATCATGGATTATGCTGAAAGGTTTTGATGAATCCCCACAAATGAATGTGTTACTCTGCATGCTCTGCTAAAAGCATCGGCAGTTGCCACCTGCCAAGGAAAGAATGGTAATATTTACACTTCGGAGCCTGCCAGGCCTCCATGCTCATACCGCCTAGACAATCATCTCAGCTCTGATTAACTCCAAAAAGCCAATAGCCTGGAAAAAACGCACGCAATTCACTATTTGATGCTATTCATCAGCATCGCATTTGAGATAAATTTAACGCGGTTGCTGAGCGCGTACATCTCACTGGGTTTTGAAAGAAGAGATAGCGAATCGAAAAATAGCTTCCTTGTAAAGCTTGATGGACTGCATTGGCCAGAATGATCGGCTTTGCGACCTCCACCATAAAAGTTATGTGGCAGTAACTGAGCCCATGCTGGGCTATTATGGTCGACCACCAATATTGCAGCAATGTGCTGTTCATTCCATTTGCCACAACCTGGCCAGAGCAAAGATTTTCAACTCTGTGCCGTGTTAAAACCAAGCAACGAAACCGGCTGTTTGATGCAACTCTGAATGCTCTCATAAATGTTTCAATTAACGGTCCAGAAAGTCTTCAATAGAGGGGCTTTACGTTTGTGCAGTGGGGATTGAAATTCAAAAATTGACAAAAACTCCATTGATTTATAGTATTTCATATTTCAATTTGGGGGCTGGACGTTTTTGTTTGGGGGCTAACCACACCAAAGTCCCCCATGGCGACGAGATCGACTCCAGAGCAGCTCAATGATGAAGGCACGCTTGAGATTGCTCATGAAATTTGTGATTGAAATGGATAAAAGCAAATAATAAACGGAGAGTGACACAGGGAGCACTAAAGACCCTAAAATCTGCAGATGACGAGTAAGAAACCCATGCTTTTACTGATGAACAACAGCTGTTTAATGAAGCTGCAGTTGAAAACTTTGTGTTGAAATTATTGTAAATACAGTAGTACTAATTGTGTACTGTGACTGCCAATAATGTAATAAACAATATGTTTAGGAATTATTTTGTACGTTTTGCTAAAAATAGCGGCCTCATACAATTTCTTGGTGTTCCCTTAAACCAAACCTTAAAAAAAACCTGGTTGAGCTTACTAAAAGGACTATACGTAGTGCCCACAACATGCCAGCCAGCGTATGTCTGCAATGGTTGGAACAGATGTGCAGAGTCTCGCGAACGTTTGCATCCAGTAGTACCGCCCGCTGCATATGTTTCCATTCTGAAGATTTAATCCGAAGACTATGGTGTTCGTTAGCTGTTCGCACGGCCGGCCAGCCGATGCAACCGATGCGGCTGCACTGGGCCCCGCGCCTCAGGGGGCCCTGCGCCATGGTGGTTGGCCAGGTTGTTTATTTTTGCCAAGTACTCCTTGTGCAGGAGAATTGTGTCATGACTTATAAATCTCATTGTTAGCAAATAATTATCTCGTTTGAATGAACGATGAATTTCCTCTAGTTTTATTATCAAACGAGTGTTACATCTACACTCCACTACGTCGCACTCTTCATGGATAGAATTTGATTGTTACTAGTGCCAGTTGAGACTGAAGTAGACCTGCAGCTACTGCAAACAAGGTGTGTAGTGATTCAACTGGCAATGAACCGGTCAAGACGAGTGTCTGTCGTCTTCCTTTTGATAGCTGTTCTGATAAAGTAAAATTGTTCAGTTCTGGAAAGAATCTTCTGTTTTGGAAAGTGTTTGGTTGGTTGCGGGTCATCGGCATTTTAACAAAGGCTCGCAGTTTTGCTTCGTGGAAGATTTGGACACAGACTAGTTATTTTAATATTTTGTTCAAACAAAATAATTGTACCACTTGAAACAAACGACAAAAGATAAGAGGTTGGTCCTGTGGAAGCCAACAATCTCATGCAAACCAGCGAAAAATTTTGTGAAGTGTTCGTGCTTAAATGTGCCTCATTTACTTTGTCCACATAATTGTTCGGCGTTATTTGTCGGTCATGCAAGTACTTTTATCATTTGCCGCCCCACCAAACGTTTGTTGTGATTTTCCTATTTGCAAGCGTCAATCAGTAGGTAGAAAAACCACCACTTCAAAGTCCATGCATGTTTATAAACGTGAAGGATTCCTAAAGCTGCTTTGCAGCTTAACTAGGCAAGGCAAAAATTGTGAACGTCATCCGGCATGCTAGTTCCTGTTTATCAATCAATTTGGCTGCTATATGCTTCTGTTTCATCAATCAACCATGCACATTATATATTGCATTTGATAAATGTCACTACAACTGTGACATGGTTGCTGAAAAATCTTTGTACATTTTAATTCTGATTCATAAAAAACAGTTTGTATTCCAAGTCCATGCATAATGAAGAATGAGTAAGTTCTATAACAGAGTTTCCCAACCAGGGATACATGTACCCCTAGGGTACATTTGCCTATCTGAATGGGTGCATTTTTATACATTTGCAACAAATTAACTTTAAGACATGAAGACGGAGTCTGCATTTATAATTCCAAAATTCTAAAAGTTCTGTTAATAATTTAGTAGATTCTTGGTGTTTTACTCAGCCATTTTCTCATAAGAAATTTTTGGGGGTGCATGCTCATCTATCGAAATGCTAAATGGTGCATGATCAGAGAAAAGGTGGTAACCACTGTTCTATGAACTTTGGGTGGATACATAGGTTGCTCTCTTGGGAAGTCTGGTTTTTCGTGCATTGCGTCATAAAGCGGATAGTTGATCATGTGCACAGACGTTACATTTATGCGCGTCTGCGATTGTGGATACCGAAAGCGAGATAAGCAATCAGTTCATGTTTGAACAGTTTTCTGCAAGTCAGTTCTTCTTCAAACGAAAGTGTCGTTCAACAAGAGCGCAGTAATTCCATTGTAATTTCAATTCGCTTGTCAGTTCGGTTTGGTTGACGTAACTTTGCACTTGCGCTCGCCGCCCCATTGCAGAGCTTCCGTTACAACTTTCGGCATGAGTACGAGTGGTAGCAGTACACTGTCTAATGACCACCACAGCAGTATGCAATTAGTAATAAACATGATCGCGGCTGGAGGCACATGAGGTATGCACACTACTCATAAAATAAACTGTTGTGTTATCATGTAGCCTACATACAGATCAACTGCAACATTGTGCCGTCTTTTGTGATATTCATATAGCTATTATGCTAAAATATCTTCACAAAAAAGGTCATGAGCACGGTTGACTTGACACGATGACGTAATAACACCACTGCTCAGAGGGGCCCCGCGCCTAGGTCTTGCATTGGGCCCCCACCTGCTAGGGCCGGCCCTGGCTGTTGGTAATCTACTTAACCAAAAAATTTGACACTTGGATTAGAAAAACCTGCGCGAATTTTATAGGTAAAGGAGCAGACTATTTTTGGGGGGTGCGAAGGATATTTCGCCCAAATTTCCTCAAATTTGCCGGAAACCGTTTATATGGAAAACTTTCCCTCTGAAAATTTTTTGTAGCTGTTGGTGCTTTATATTTTCCTGCACCGTGTTGCCATAGACTTGAAAACAGAAAATTTGCCACTGTGAAGTTGGTTCTTAATAAATCAGCTGAAGCAAGTGTTTTAAGCTGTGCAAAGGCATTGGCAAAACCTACTGGATCTTTACAGTGAGTATCTGCCTCACAGTTCTGAGGTTTAGAGTTCAATTAAGCAATCCAGCTCTTGCTGTCTCTTGCTGCTAGTCAGTGAGGCATAGGCAAAAAGCAGCTTCTTACTCTGAAGATATATATATGCGATATATGTGGCGTGCATCTTATCCTTCTTTTTCAACATAACTGTGCCATCAGTCTCACAACATTGTCTGTTCAACTGCACATATATGCAACATGCACCAAACTGCATGGTAATATAGTTTTATTCAAGCGCTGTATTCAAATTAAAAACTAAATCTTTTGTGTACTTGCCAGGCGTGGACTCTACTAATATGAAGTAGGTGTCCTGCAGCATATTCTATTCCTACAATGTACAATTAATAAAGCAACATGAATAAAATACACTAATCATATCATTTTTGCTCAAACTTTCAAGTCAGTCCGTTGCTCATCAACTTTCACGAGCTAAAACACGAAGTTACTAGGAACAGTTTGTTGATATTTTATACATTTGATGTGATGTGTTTTCTATGACATAACAAATTTTCATTTTGACAAAAAAGTATAATTTCATTTGTGAAAATGTCGGAACTTCTGTGCCCGAATGTTTCGAAAATTTTCCCGATTTTTCGACAAATCAGAACTTTTGGGTATGCGCTTGCACCCACAACCCCTGTACACCACTGGCGGCCCCTATGCACCCACAGCCCCTATACACCACTTGTTCATCGGTTTGCACAGATTTATCGAAGATTTTCACTGGGTCACTTTGAGCTTTCGGTGCTTTTTACATTTTGAATTTTTTTACTCACTAAGTAGACTTCGTTACGACGCTAAATTGCAGTTTTCGCTTGTGGGTTTTTCAATTATATTATCTGTCGTTATTGCTGGCCCGCAAGCTGTGTTAAGCGTGTGAAAACCGGGATCCCGGTTTCGCGAATTCCCGAGATTTTAGCACATTTTTGTGTTCTGATGCTCGCTCCTTCCCTGAGTTGTTTAGTTCAATCTTTATCGTTATTTTTGCGTATTCCCATAAACCCAAGACTTAAAAATTGGAAGAGAATGCTTGAAGAACAGATGTAGAAATTAGAAATATTCGTAAGATGTTGTTTGACCATAGGATTGAAAAACAAAAAAGTTAATTTTGAGCAATTTTGAGTTACACTTGCATTTTAAATCACTTTTTGTCGAGAAAACATCAAATGACTGATGCTCTGGTCAGATGTGCCTCAACGAAGTCACTTGAATGGCACTATAGAGGTGACAGATCGGGAGATCTTCTAAGCAATTACTTATGTTTTGAAAGCTGCTGCTAGATGACAAGAAATCAATTTTTTTAATAACGCTTCAACAGCATTGGCCTCGTGGCTTTCCAATCGCAATTAAAAATGATGGCCGCGGTATTACGACTGTTCATCAGCAGCGAGTATTCTATTCCACTGCTGCAAGCGTCTCCAGCGAAACACGACGTGTGTCTTTATTTGAGGTAGAGAAAAAACTGTTTTTATTGGGATATTTTGAGATTTTGACTTTTGATTAATTGAAAAGCGCTTTCGTTGTTGACACTGAAGTTGGACTTTGGAACTTTAAACAAAATCAGCTGGCTGTATGGAAAAATCGCAAAAATTCAGCTCGTCATACCTATATTAAACCTCTATTCTCATTCCAACGAAACAGTGCTATTACCATAAGTTATACAAATGAGTGAGCAGTTGAAGTTTTATTGATGTCGTTAATATTTTTAAGTTGTAGCAAAAATTCAACAAATCTCTGTGACTAGCTATAAGGAAAAAAATCGAGTAGTTGTATAATGCTCGTGCAAGGTTTCCATGCCAGAGCACCCTGGCCCACTGATGGACCTTCCGCAGTTTCCCAGTGGGTAAAGAGATTTTCAAAACGTTTTTACAATGGCAATAGTTTTTTAGAAATAAATGACTATCTTTATGCTCGGGATGCATGCAAAGTAGTGTGTCAACTTGTCAGTATTGATAGCAACTATAGCAAGTTGGTGGACAACGCGTTTTATATGAAAAAGCAATGGGCAGATCAAAATGTATGCTTGGAAATTTTGCTTGAAGAACAAGCTATTTTATAGCTTTAGAAAAATGCTTCAGGTAATCAGTGTTGTATGTTTTGCTTTAAATGTTTTGTAACAGATATTTTGAAAGCTTTCGCCTTTGCAAATGCAATGTGCTCTGGTAATTCTCCAGTACGTAAAGAAGTAAGAAGCATGCAAGACACCATTCTAAAGATAGATACCAGCTGCTTGCTTGTGTTGCTTGGATACTGGAAGGTAAGGTGAAATCGTAGACTGTGGAGGTAACACTTTTTTGTCTTGATCAAAACAACAGGTCTTAGTCTATGTACCAAACGAAAGTCGTGTTGCAGGTACTAAAACAATATGATTTTCTCAAAAATGTGATCGAGTTCCCTATTCTTTTAACTAAACGTTTTAAGCAGTCCTCAACCAAGGGAGGCAACTTTGTGGATTTGTTCCCAAACAACCACGGGCCTTTATGAAATTTCGACCCTTTTCTTGGGTCTCTTACATGCAAATAAGGAAGTGTTTGTAATTTTTGGGACGCGTATTGTAAATCCTTTTCAAGTGAAAAATTGGAGTAGACGCAGATTGTTTTGGTAGTTCCGGTTGAGAAAAAATCATCGTTTTGCTCTTCGTTTTCCATTAACACAAAAATATTGTATTCCAGTGATTAATTGCCCAATTCGAAAAATAATTTCATCTGTCCATTGACTAAGCAATTGCAGAACTAGGGTAGCGATGAAAAAACTCTTTCAACTTCTCTTCTCCTGGATTCGCCACTGTCTTTCGAAAATATGCAACTGCATTCTAGCTCTGATAGCTAAAATGGTTCGGTCAATTTTTCATTCAGTTTTAACCAGTAGCTCGAGATTAGGTGCGAAAAGCTAAGTATTACGAACTTGCGCGCGGCTTTAGCTCGCCTTGCCTCTTAAGCCCTCTTGTGGCCGTTTTGTACTTGCCGTGGGGAGCACTGGGTGTGGCGGAAACGCACGAGGTTTCGAGGAGGGAATTTCAAAGTTAGTGCATAGGGTTGGAGAAGGCATATTTTTTGGTAACGGTTTCCACCGTATTTGTGTGATTTAACGGTTTCTACCGTGTTGTGACTGATTTAACGATTTCCCTGGTGCTTTGTCCTTTTGTGACGTCTGTGTTTTAGTCCGTGTGCTGTTTTGAGACAGTCAGTGTCGTGTTGTACAGTTTCTCTGCCGTTTTGTGTTACTTCT
>JGI24021J15306_10008130_pt1 | contig 12874 bp, 10 predicted proteins | sample Ectturendosymbi1_FD_15306 | JGI IMG/M metagenome (IMG submission 15306) | reverse complement strand
CCACCTTGGCCCACTTTGCCTGGCCCTGGGCGCCAACCGTTAGGTGGTAGTATTTCGCTGAAGTATTTACTGGAAACTAGGCTACAATCCGAGTCTTCTGATAGTTTGGTTGACCTGTTGGGGTTTCGGGTTTAAAAGTTGTGATGTAAGTTAGTAATTTTTTACTAATTAGATAATTAATTAATTTGTTTATTTTAGATCATAACTTTTGAACCAGAAACGCTAGAAAGTCAATTAAAGGCTCAAAAGACTCGGACCTAGTTTCCAATGAAAACTTCAGCGAAACACTTTGGCCCTAGGCCAGGCAACATGAGCCAAAATGACCCTAAAACTACTTCACTTATGATGTCACTCACAAAAAATCCGCACCCCCCAACCAAAAAATTGTTTTTCGAGTGCAATCTACTAGACTGGCCGATACGTTTGAGCCCTTGAACAGCTCTCTAGCGCAAGTGGCAGAGGAGCTAGGGCGTTGGTAAAGCAACCGAAAACTGCTGTTTTTTAGGCCGAAATCAAATTACGAATATATTGTAGACCGGCTCTCAAAGTGTTAAGAAGTCGGAAATTTTGGAAAGGACAGAGTCAAGACATTTTATCTCCAACTTCGCAACCCTGCTAATATTTAGTTCAGAGTGAGACAAATTATGATCCATATAAAAATGAACTTCTGCAAGAGATGGCAATAATCCTGATACTTTATGAAACACTGATTCACAAAGCTCAAGCAGAGTGTATATATATGTCAATAGAAACAAGTGTTTACAGCAACAGTGTTTCTCAACCAATGGGCTGTGAATTAAAACAAAACCACTGGTCAATGATTTATGTCAGCTTTTACTACATGATGCATTCAGGTAATGTCAAACTGTCTAAAACTATCTAGACTTTTCATGGAATCAAAGTTTAGTTTAAGACCACACTAGCAAATCCCTGCTAAATGCACTGTCTGGTACTACAGTTAATGGTATTGTGTTGGTATTCATGATCATGCGTTTCTGTAAAAATCGTGCATCACAGGCAGGTGCTTAGGCAGATTATTTAAATGCTGATTCTAAACTGAATGTAAGCCAACATTTGTCAGTCAACCTAGAAGCTCCCATTTATCACAGGTATTTGCAAAAATAAGCTTATATGTGAAGTTTTGTATTCATTTACATTGATTAAAGGTACAAATAAAACTTTAGGCTGAGTAAGATAGATGTGCTACAACAGGTTGTAATAAAACTAATGCCAAATTCACACACGAGTAGCGCATTGCAATTTGAAAAATAGTAAATGATGCTTTGTACATCCTTGCATAGATGAATTTTTTATCGCTTTCCATATGGGCCTATATATCTTTATATACTTGGTACTTATGATACAGACACTGGGTTATGTACCTAAACCAGCTATGTCCAACCCTAGGAGGGCCGCATGCGACCCAGTCGAAGGTTGTGTGCAGCCCAATAGGTTTTCACTGTAGTAACTGACAACCAGTTTGGTATTTTGATAATCTTAAATTTGATATTTTTGATGCAGGTGGTCCTCACTGCCACTTTATCACGTCTGCACTGCGTGCTGGGGGATTTCCATACGTCTACTGACACCTTGTTGCAAAACTTTTTACTAGTTTTCTGATTTCTACCCTTACATTGGCAAAAAAAACTATCCTATGAAATAATACTTACGGAGTGTTTAGAGGTGCCAAACAGTTGTTAACATTGCACTTAGGATTTGAACACTTTCAGTACATTAGTTTAAACTAAGTTTTCTCACCCTCATTAATGTCATTCAATTTGCGGCCCTGGTTATGATGGTTGAATAATTTTTGGCTCAGTAAGCAATTTCGGTTGGACATGGCTGACCTAAACAGATCTAGCATCTATTGGATACCAATTGTAATTTTTATCTCTTGAAATTATGTACAAAAACTATGAAGCGAAATAGCGAGTTTAACAATTGAAATCCTTGTTTGGGCTTTATTTCCATCAAGAAACTTTTNAGTAAAACTACTTTTAGGCAATCAGCTAAAGGTTTTCATTTAGCAGAAATTGATGAGCAAAGAAAAAGTTAAATGCAATGGTATANCTTTGGGCCCAAAACTCTAGGTATAAACTTATATGAAAAACTAAANAAACTGGATGAACCAATGGCTAAAGCTGACAAAAATATAAAATCAACATGACNAACTTTTGCCCTAATTGCTTATAATGTTTTTCACTTAAAATGTAAGCACAATGCCAGTGTTCCCCGATAAACTTGAAAAGNTACCAGTATGCAGATGGGAAAAATAACATTTCCATGAGCATTTCTTTAAATTAAANTGAGAAATAATTTCTAAGGCATGCATGCATTGTTCAGAGTGTAATGCCTCTCACTCTCAGAATGTAACAAAATAAAAAATAATCTTGTTCATTAAANAACTCAGTAAAAGGCTACCTATTTAAAAGACCTAGATAACTTTTTAGTCAGTAAGTGAGAANTATTTTTGGAAGAGTGAGAAATCCCATAAACAGCTTTTTAGACATTAACACAATAAATTACCCTCTTTATNAGATAGAATTTATCATTTTCNATACAAANTTTTTGAAGCTACACCATGAAATAAATTTGCTAGCTGGTTTCTTACAAAATGTGCTTTCCAGTGTAAACAACAGAAATGAAATGCCATTGACTTGCTCTTGCAGACATATCAGGTCAAATTAACCAGGTAACCTATAGGGATGAGTTCGTTTACTGATGTAGTTGTTACATCATTCTAACAACACTTAACAAACATCACGAGACATTCACGCACAGACTTGAATTACTCAAGTACAGCATCGTCACTATGCCAGCATACCTGTAAGCTTGATTTACTTACCATCTCCCCAGACGCTCTCCCACTACTTGGGAAATCTAACAGATGGTCCCCCAGTCTTCCCATAGCAGTTTTGTACAAGTACGATTTGCAAGTCGATGCTGCTACCACCAGTAACTAGAACTGGTCAAAAAACAAAAATCCTAATACTGTGTGGTTACGGTATACCAGGTGATCAATGTTTGATCAAGTATCAAGATAATTTTTGGCTTAACATTATGATTATTGCAACACAGCAAGTGTAAAAGTAGCATGTGCCAATACTGATGAAGAAAAACTGCAAGGTCACTTTGCATTACAAGCTAGGAACACATTCTAAGCAACAACTTCAACCTACACCTACAAAAGAGCCATGAAGTTTAATTACCCACCCCTTTTTGAAACAGATCATAGAAAAACCAACCAATCACAAATGCCAGCTAGATGTTTGAGGTTGTTTGCATGCAAATAACACTTCAATTTTTGCAATGGTTTTAAGTACTACCAATAAGAATTGAAGACAATGAAAACCAACGAACTGTTATCCCGGTAGATTTTTGTATCTTAGCTCATGAATTATTACTCCATGAAGCAATAGGTACCAAGCTGCAGCAAGATCAAAGTGAACAAGCTCTTTGCTTTATTGGCACAAAGCTACAACAGCTATGCAAGTACAAGTACTAAGATGTTAGCTTGCATATGGGAAATCTTCAAATATTTTCTAACAGTCAAGCAACACAGTAACCTCAACATAACAATTATATGGACTTTATGCACAAACATATGATAACAATACATAAGTCCAGTTGACATGCTTAAAAAGATAAACACCTAATAACTAAAAAAAAACTGATAAAAAATGCACTAAATACAAGTAAAATTTTACTCACTTGATTATTATTATTTCCAGATGAAGAACCGGCTCTACTGGTACCAAATGCCACTTTAACAATGAAACAAAACCATGCAGCGGTAGTCCAAATGGAACTGTTGCTCCAATTACATAGATGGCTCATCCCACCACAATAGAAAATCGTGTAACGTGAAAAAGATTTTGTGGAAACAGAACAAGGTTCACTGTCTCATAAATGCTTTATCTATACAAATAACAAAAAAATTATCAAACATAAATATTCAGCTAAGTTAGTGCATAAAAAAAAACTTTTGAGCCATGATACATCTGCATTTTAGAGATTATACCTATAATTTGCATGTAGCAAAAGTTGAGGTAGTTAAAATTTTTTTCTGTTGATATTGTTACCAAATGTAAACTCAGCCATAACCTCAGTTCTCTCACAGAACAGTTTTATGGTGCCAATCCTATACTGAACCTTTTAACATGTGCTGGGCTCAGTGAAATTACCAACAAGCATTATTATTTTTTGAAAAATAGTCAACATACATGTGTTTAATTTCACAACACTGACTTTTTCAAAAATTTAAAATATAACCAGCAAGAAGTACATATAATTGTTTTATAAACTTAAGTCAAAAATTTAATCTTTTACAACATGCCAAACTTCAACAAGTTTTATAAATAATCAACTTATGATAACATTTTTCAATAAATACACAAGTGATTCCCAAGTGTTTTAGGCCGGCCAAGATCAGTATTACGCCAACTTAGGCCAGTTCCAAAACACGCAAAAACACTTTAGTCACTTAATCAATCTAGGACCAGCCTAATTTTAATTATCAAAGCTTAAGGCAAAAAAAGGTTTACATGTGAGGACTGAGGATCTGTAATTTTACATGAAATTGATCCCCTATTAAAAATTTGCTGATTGATTCCATACATTCAGCATCATTCACCAACAGTTTTAACCATACACTAAGCCTAGGCTATTTTAAGTATTAATCATCACATACTGTTAAAATACATTTATTGTTGCCATCAAGCACATAAGACCACCATTTAAATCAAGTACAGATGATAATCAGACATAACATTCTAAACAGCATCTTACTTAAATTGCAAAGCTTTGCCTTGATCTCGATAAGCATAAAACAAACACTGAAATTCCTTTAGCTCCTTAAACTCAGATATGTTTGGCACTTATGGTCTGACAATGTAACACCTAACTTTCACAAATCTCTACCAGATGCTTTTGTACATAGCTCACCTCTTCACCCATTGCTAATGCTTGCCCAATATCATCTGTGTTACATTAATGTTTGCTACGTATTTGATTTAACATTTGTGCCTTTGTCTATACTATTGTATTACCATTTTCATTATGTCATATGCATTGTTTCCTGTATACTGTACCAAATGGCCTCTTTCCAAGTCTTTGCATTGAAACATGGGATTTTTATCCAACACACCAATATACTTATCATAATCATGTGCATTGTTGGTGTTATTGTGTCTTCTATATAAACCACACTTGCCATATAAAGCACTAGAGCAGCGTGGTCCAACTATAGGCCCGCAGGCCACATGTGGCCAGCAAGCTTTCTCAGTATTGATTTAATGTTTTGTTTGTTACAGTAGATATTTTTAATTAGAACAAGCATAACATCCTTAAATAAAAATGCACGATATTAATGGCACGAGACTAGAATGTGGACTGAGGATAACACACACATAGTAATTGAGCATTATACTTCAGGCATTTTTTGTTCAACAAGACTTCTGAAAATCGGGCTTGCAGTTGGAGGACTTTGTAATCATTCCAACAAATCATCACTGCATCACAGAATTGTTTACAGAATCTATGGTCGTGTGTATGTTGCTCGCTATTGAAAAGTGAGTAGGCCAATGCTTGTAGTAAAATAGTCTGAGCGAGTAAGAGAGACAATTAGAGTTTTAGCGTATAGTAGGAATAGTAATTTGAAAATATCCTAAAATTTGCTAAAAATGGAAACAAGAAAAGAAAGCTGCTGACAAAGGCAGAGTATTTATTAAAAAGAGGTTGGAAAATTATTTCATTATCACAAATAATGGCAAGCCATTATGGCTTATCAAAATGCAATATGAAAAATATTATGGGAATTAATGAATTGATGTTGCCATCAGTCTTAATACTTTGAGAGCCGGGGTATGATACATTCGTACTTTTCGAAATCAGCCTCAAACCAGCAGTTGTCAGTTGCCTTACCAATGCCATAGCTCCTCCGTTGATTGCGCTAGAGAGCTGTTTAAACCCTCAAACGGATCGACCAGTCTTCTAGTCTGCACTCGAAAAAAAATTTTTTGGTAGGGGTTGCGGATTTTTTGTGAGTGATGTCATAAGTGAAGTAGTTTTTGGGCCATTTTGGCTCATGGTACCTGGCTTGAGGCCCAACCGCTAACCCAAAGTATTTCGTTGAAGTTTTCCTTGGAAACTAAGCTCGAGTCTGAGTCTTTGATCAACTTGGCATTTCTGGTTCAAAAGTTATGATCTAAAATAAACAAATTAATTATCTAATTAGTCAAATATTTTTGTTACTTTAAATGATAACTTTTGAACCCGAAACCCCAGCACGTTATCCAAAGTATCAAAAGACTCAGATTGTAGCTTAGTTTCCAACAAAAACTTCAGCGAAATACTACCATCTAACGGTTTGGGCTTAGGGCCAGGTGAAGTGGGCCAAGGTGGCCTAAAAGCCCCCCACTTACAACGTCACTCACAAAAATCCTCAACCCCAACTAAAAATTTTTTTTGAGTGCAAACTACAAGACTTGCCGAGTCTTTTGAGCCTTTCACTGGGTCTATAGCGCTTACCGGACACGAGAAATTCCCACACAAAGCCACCTGTGATCCAGCTGTTTTTGCATGAACCGCTTGAATTAACCTGGCTACGAAAGTGTTAAGAGGGAATATCACAAACATAAAAATGTTCAAAGTAATTTCATAAAACCACAAGCAACAAGTAGTGAAGTACAATGGCATCTTATGAAATTGCTCTGATGTTGACAAAGAAAAATAGATCGTTTAGAGATGGTGAATTGGTAAAACAATGTGCAATAAAAATGTCACATGTTTTTGGGGAAGACAAGGTTGCCAGAAACTTTGAAACTGCATCACTGTCTCAAACTGTTATGAGAAGAGCAAGTGACCTGGGCAAACATATATCATTAAAGCTAAAGAGTATAATGGAAAACTCCATATATTTTTCATTGGCATTGGATGAGAGTATCGATATAAGTGACACAAATCAGCTTCTTATATTCACACATACTGTAGATGAGAATTTTACTGTGCAAGAAGAACTGATCAAAATGTGTTCTTTGAATTAAGGTGCAAAAGGTTCAGATATTTATGCTGCTCTTGAGTCAGTTATTAATCATCATGGTGGGTTTGAAAAATGTTCGTGTATCGTAACTGATCGTGCGAAAGCTATGACTGTTAATAACACAGGATTAGTTGGTTTGCTTATGAAAAATGCTGTGGATTGTATAACACTACATTGCATAATCAACCAAGAAGCACTCTGTGGAAAGATGTTACAAACAAGTGATGTCATAAANACAGTCATCCAAATAGTGAATTTAATTANAAGCGGNAACAAGGCACACAGACACAGGTGTTTCATAACTTTTCTAGAAGAGTTAAATGCAGAATTTAGTGACCTACCACTGNGTATACAAATGTGAAATGCCTTACTGCTAGGNAAGTACNATAGCATTTCTTTGGTCTTTGGAAGGATATCCTTTTTTTTCTTCAAACAGAACAATTGGGTGAAACACAAACATACCAAATTCAGTTGTGTGATAAAAAACTTCCTTAGCAAGAAACTTGCTTTCTTTACAGACATGACAATGCACATGAATGTGTTGAACCTGAAGTTGCAGGGGTGAAATCAAAATATTTCACATTTAGTTGGGAACATTGAAACTGTCCAGAGAAAACTGCGCCTTTTTGCTACATGTTTGAAAAATAACAATCTGTCATACTTCGATTCGTTGCATGCACTTATGACAGATGATTTTGAAGTGGAATGTTCTTGTTTTATGGAAGACATTGACTCAGATTGAGGCTTTATCTTGTGAGTTTGAGATTAGATTTTAAGTATTTTGATAGATCAAAACCTAACCTCCATTTGTACAACAGTCCTATAGATGTTAATGTCAAGACAACAGCTACCAGAATTTCAGCTCAAACTCTGCGAGCTTCAGTGCAACTCATTCTTGCTTTCAAGAAAAACTAAAACACAAGAGAGCTTTTGGAAATTAGTCAGCAAAAACAGATTTTCCAAATTGAAAGATTTTGCACTAAAAATGCACTCGATGTCTGGCAGCACGTACGTGTGAGAATACTTTTTCCACTATGAATCAAATTAAATCTAAAAACAGAAATCGAATGGCAAACAAAACACTGGAAGATAGTCTCCGACTTGCTACCACTAATATTGGTGTTGATGTAGCAATGATAGTGTCAGAGAAGACTCAACCACAGGCATTTACACTGAGGAGATTTGTGATAAATTGCTGTTTGCTGTTGTGTAACTGTAACAATTTCAATGACGCATTCAATTATTATCTTCCCTTTTGTGTTTTAAATCTTTGTAACCTGTTGTTTTATACATCATTTTGTTGGAAGTGGCCTGCAAGTTGTCACATTTGTAAAATGGCCTATGGGTCAAAAGAAAAAGAGTTGGACCACACTGCACTAGAGTAACGTAATCTTAGGAAAGGCCTACCCACTTGACTGGTTCATAGCTGGGAAACTCATATCATGTCTGTTACCTTCCTATCTTCGCACTAATACACGTTATGTAACCAAGTAGAGTTCATAATGAAGGCGCCGGCATCTGGCACAGGCTGCGAGTTTGTCGCAATTGCCGCAACTGTAAACTAAATGCAACAACCGTGTCTCAGACTGCAATGCATTCTCAAGAAATGGACGAAAATCGCAACAGAAGCAACAGTCCTAACTCATCTGTCTTTACANTTAGTCCATACTTTTTCCACTGAAACACTGNAACGCCCAGCTACAATGCTTAGCAACGTATGTTATCCTAAAGCTTTNACCACGCTGACTGACTGCTTTAACCAACCCTTCCCATCGACTGCATTGCGCAAACCAGCGTCAGCTGGTTTGGGCAGGCAAATAACGAGTTCGTGTCTCCTCACACAACAGCATCACACTGGGTAAAAATGCTTGAAGTTTATTGCTACAAAATTGTACGAAAACACAGAAAATAAATTTTGTACACGCAGTCTTAGATATATTTTATTTTTGTTTTTTATTTTAATTGAGATTTGTTAAAATGTTGTTTGGCTATTTTGCCACTAGGGAGTTGTCAAACAGTATTTTTAACCACTGCGAAGCTTATGACGTTGAAAGCGCTGAAGCACATCCAACGCGGACGCGACCGGGCAGGGAGACAGCTCGGTACGAATCAGTTTTCATACTTGTTTACTTGTAGCCGTTTGCACTCGAGAAAAAAGTGGAGTGGCGCAACGAGCAAAACCAGCTGGCGTTTGTCACGTGAGAAAAGTCTGGACTCAATCGCTCTTTGCAAAAAAAGCGCTGAGCAAATGTTTGTACGACGAGACGACTACAAATATCGTCTGTGTTAACGGCTGGTCTCCTCGTTTTGGTACATTTCGTTCGCACTGGACAATAAAAGTTGGCAAAAGAATTGAGGTCGGATTTGAATGGAGGAACGCAGCCGATAGAGTTGCACCAGCAGCCGCGGTACATTAAAGATATGCGTTTGCAAGGATTTATTGCACTATACTGAAGTCACAGAGACCCATCGCTTGACAACGCTGTTAGCACACCTGTGCGCTGTGTCTCAAAACAAGTTTATTGCAATGGCAGAAAGCAGTTACGGAAAGCTAATGAATGCTTTAACTGCAAAAGTTTTGCAAACGAGGTGAAAATTTTTACATTTTGTGTCACTTGGAACCCCAGTCGTAAGTATCTACGGTTTTTCACTACTTTTTATCTTTGTTGGGTACATCTCTTTACTCTTTTACTTTGATTTATTTACGTGTTTGGCTCAGACACGTGGTTGACATGTTAGGCAGGGGTTAATAGCAGGCCCGTCGCCAGGATTTCGCAGGAAGGGGGGCCAAAAACCACAAGGAGGGCCACATGTCTTAAATACAATATTAGATGTGTTCAGCAACTGGGNGGCCAAACATGAAATGGGGGTCCACAGATTTCAAATGGGCGGGCAGGGCATCACTGCCCCCCCGCTGGCGACGACCCTGGTTAATACCGTAGTCGAAGACCACAAGGATACAAAAATTATTATTCACAACCAGGGCCGGATTAAATGAACGCGAGGCCCCGGGCAAAATCGTGACCGCGAGGCCCCCTAAACGCTTAGCGCAACTGCGTAGCGTTTCACTTGTCCTGGTTTCAACTTTGCAGAAGCATCGGTCAAAAAAGCCAAAACTGATACGATTTGGCAGCTAACACTTCAAAGACAATTGGGGGTGACCATGTACGGCGGTTCGTATGCGGTTAATTTGTTCAAACAGAAAGTTTATCACAAAAAAACATATTTTTGCTACCGTGACACTACACAGCAATCTTTTCTGTCACAGACTCTCTGAAGATCTTCACTGCACAAACCGTCCATTCACATATGTGTTAAGGAAAGATATGTCTACATTCTCTCGCAGATCAAAACGTACACTGTTTAGAAAAAACGTTCTAAACGAAATATCACGCAAAAACAACTTCAACCGTACTAGTTGACTGAAGTTTTGCGATGGGAACTGTACAATAGTTACACCTATTAACTGTTTCGTGAACTAGTTAGTCTCCAATCAATTTATTTAATTGTTGCAATGACAGTTTGTTTGCCGGTATGACACTACTAGTACTGCACAAGAGCCAGCATCACTGTTCTGGTGTCATGCAGCGATGAGATTGCAGTTCGTTCGTGTCCGCTGCTTTGCTTCATTGCTTGCAGAGCAAGGGTGGTGCCGGTACTCAAATTTCAGGCTCCAGCTCCAACATCTAGAAGTTTTTGGCTCCGGCTCCAGAACAATTTGGTCCAAAAAATCATATAAAACATCATATTATTTGTATAAGTCGCTTGCACCACAAAATATCTCTGTGGAACCGGAACCCAAATTTCAGGCTCCGGCTCCACTATCTGAAAGTTTCTGGCTCCGGCTTCGGCTCCAGCCATCCAAAATTGCTCCGGGCTCCGGCGCCACCTCCACAGCTCTGTTGCAGAGACAGGTTGCGAAACTTACTAGCGGGTTGCTCTAGTGCTGGTCTATATTGCGTCACAACAACATGTCAACAAATCATCAAACATTCACTTCAATTTACCTAATTAGGCGTTTGTCAGCATGTGACCAGGGCTCCCACTGCGTTTTTTTTTTCACCCAGATCTGCTTTTTCTAGTCGACCTGGGTGTCTAGGTTTAATTATGAAAAATTGCGTTAAATCTGGGTTATGTGAGGTGATACATTCATCCATAGGCGTAGTCAGGGGAGGCAAAGGGGTCATGCCCCCCCAAATTTTTAGAAAATATAGTCATTTTGTGCTTTGAAAGGCGTTTTTCCAAACAAAATAGCGTTATTCGCCTAAAATCAAACATTTTGGTCTCCCAAAAATTTCCCCCCCCAATTTTTTGGGCTGGCTACGCCACTGCATTCATCAGCAACTTCAATGTGATAAATAGTATAAACATAACTTTACATTACAGTGTTTGCATGCGCACATCAGGTGAGAAAATACGCATATCGGATGAAGGAGAACATGTTCAATCGGTTTCATTTCCTCATATGAGATCATAGTCGGGGTTATATATATAATGTTATTGGCTCTAATGCTAACTGAAGAAACTGGTGAAACAAGGGTTAGGACTGATTGTTTAAATTTCTATGTTACCCTATGAATTTAAGTTGAAAAACAAATTTTCAATTAGAGGAAGAAATCATTGGGGTTATTTTTTTTTGTGGGACTTTTGATCCCGCTGCACTTCAAGATTGCACAAAATTTCCTCGTTTAATAACAAATGTACTCCTACAATTAGTGAAAGAAATCATCAACGAAGTATGTTACCAGCGTTATGAAAAACGTCTTGAGCAACAAAAAGGTCGTCCAAAGCAGTGACGGATTTATGCATAGGCCATGGCCTAGGTCCCTGCGCTTTTGGAGGCCCCGCGCAACTCCTTCCTATAACGAATTATTACTAACTTAAAATTTGGGAAAGTGGGCAAAGGCATAACTTCACAATTTACTTTGAAACAAGCGAAAATGCAAACGTCAAGACTCTTATCAGTACAGTAATAACACGACAACATTGTTTGTTAACCAATACAAGAATGACAGTACTGCTTTTCATTCGGAGTTCTGCAGTGTCTGTCGGCCTTGCTTTAGAATCTGATGTTACGGCCATCCTCAACTGCGAAAAACTGGTTGATAACTTCGCTTGCCTGAAGGCACGTAAAAAACTTTGTGATAGACTGTGACTGTTGGATATGTTGGTGGCAAACATTTGGAATCGGTTGATGCAGATAATTACATATTTGCCCTCTTCTTGATGGATACAATTGCTTGTGCTAGTGAGGGCTATCTGTGGCAACGGTTTCAAATGTTCTTTACAGAAAGACTTAGAGCAGTGTTTCCCAACGTTATTAGGCTTGCGGCACCCTACAGAAGAAAAATATCATTTTCTGCACCAACTGGCGAACCCATAGCAATTTTCTTCAAGGTTTGATGACATTTTCAAAACATATTTTCTTGATACATTGAAAAACGTATCACCATTTTGGCACCCCAGAGTATTGTAAATGGCACCCGGTTGGGAACCACTGACTTAGAGAGATATTTTGATTGGAGTGACAAAAAACACGCATACCTCGCTTTGGTTATGAATTTATAGAAATATTCATAAAGTGACGTCATTTTGACACAATGGCCCGCGAACCTTGTTGTTCTGTATAAGCTAGTGTTTTATCGCAAAGGCAGAGTTTTAAAGTTTTATGAAATTTCGTTAGTTAATTTATCATTGCTGGGTTTTAGTTGTCAAAGTTGTTATAGCAATAAATCATACAGTCACTTCTGAAATATTAGATCCCTAGTCACTGCGGCAGACAGGGTCTGTAGTAGTAAGCCATTTGTCAAGTACACTGTTTCTGAAATATTTGAG
>JGI24021J15306_10008129_pt1 | contig 12875 bp, 8 predicted proteins | sample Ectturendosymbi1_FD_15306 | JGI IMG/M metagenome (IMG submission 15306) | reverse complement strand
CGACATCGGCGATGACTTCCTGGTGTCCCCGAAAACTGGCGCGGGTTCGAAGCAGCTCACGGAGAGACGCACGCACTTTCCCAGCGTGAAGGGTAGGTGTCCGCGCTTACCCGGGGTGTATCCGGACACGGCCACGCATCACCGATGCGGAAGAGTTACCCCCATCGAACCCCCCATTTCGCTGCTGCGAGTTGCACGATAGTGAATCGCAAAGCGAAAAATGTAACTACGTCGTCGTGGAAAAGCTGTCACCGGATAGGGACACTTTTGACGTCCCTATCGTTTACGCGTACCCTCGCCAGCGCATTGCTGACGTGCTGTGCAGCTTTTTGCTGAGCAATCTTCATCATTCTCATTTACCCGCGTTTTTTTCTCGCAAATCAGCTCCGCGGAAAACTCTGATCGACCATCGCGTTGTTCGTCACGGTTCACCTCCCCCTGCTCCGTCCCCGCCAGCCAATCAGCGACCTTCTCCGGCTACCAACACGGCTACGCACCTTAACAACAAAGAAAATCAACAGTTTCTCAAGGTTAGTGGCTTGTTTTTTTGCCCTGGAAAAACGTGCTTGCCCTGTTTATGAACGTGGACAAGGAGTTGGTGGGATTTATATGCGGAAGAAAGTTGAACTTGTAACATGGTTGACTTGCGTGCTTGATTCACGTTACTTAAGACCAGGTCACGACCACCGCAGCTGTTTGTGACGCTGCGCAACAACTGTCGTCATAGAAACGCTGCGCAACAACTATCGTCATGATCAGAATATGCGTGTATGTTGCTTGAGACAAAAGCATGACGTTTTTTGGCGCAACCATATCATTTTCTCTTGCACCAATTGTGTTGCTAATTCAAGCACAGAAGTACACCATCTGAATACCGACGTTATGGCTCCCACCCTCACTTGCAGAGAAAACCACGTGACCACTTCTTTCCAGGACATATCGCAGAGTGTGCTGGAGGGCAACGGGGTCGGGTGGCTGAACGTGAAGAAGGTTCGCCGCTTGATGGAGTGCGAGTCGCTGCGTTTGTTTCTGCTCCAGCGCCTCAACCAATCAACGCAGGAGGAAGGAAACGATTACTATGTTGAGGACATCGTAAGTACAACTTTGCAAACCGCGTTCGTTTAATTCCAACGTTTCAGAACTTTTTTTTTGCATTTTCGAAAGTATGGTCAAAGTGGTCAAAAACAAATCTCAATCGTACGCGGTTCTGCTGTTTGTTTTTTCGTTTTTTTTTCTAGACCAAATGTATGAATTGGTTTTTATAAATGTACGTATAGAGCAGGAGTTCATTCCCGAGATGTCAAATTTTTTAAGAGTCAAGTAACTTGAAGCAGCAAAATTATTTTTTCTGGTTTGTTTTGCTTTTTAGGGAGGGCCGAACCACCTCATCCCTCTCGCTAGGTATTCAGATAAAAATTCTTTCCTGAACCAGACTTTTTCTCCTTTTTGTCTGTCTCGGTGATGGTGATGAATTGGATAAAAAAGGCAACCTGCTACGTACGTTTTCAAGTCGGTCCCGACTCGGGTCAACTGAGTTCCGCTGAACGCAGCAAATTCCTGTCGATATGCGCCGTTGCCAGGCAACCGGTTCTCGTTTCCTTTAAAGCCTCTTTCGATAGAACAATAGAAGCGCGCTGTTTTTGTCCCCGCAGGAGGTCAGCATGCGCGTGTACCGCGGTCTGCTCGAACTCATCAAATGCGTCCTCAGCGGCCTCGAGCTCACTTACAACGAGCGGAACGGCCTGGGCGGCATGGCCTCAACCTTCAATCTTCTGGAGATCTGCCACACGCACTACTACGCCAAAGGTGGGTTAAGTTTTGCGTCGCTTCGAAGCATGTGCGCTGTCGTATCGCGCGATTGTTGGCGTGCAGGCGTTAAGAACCCACTGAAGAGCAATTGACATTTGCCAAGAATGTGTTGTTTAGAGCGGCCTGTGGTTAGTTTTGTGGCAAACTTTATCAGAATAGTTATTGAGGCAAATCCTTTGTGAAGTTGCTGACTCCTGGCTTATTTTTTCCTCCCGTTAATCGTTGGTTCACAAAAGGCTGCCAGTTCTTAAAAGCCGTTGTGTTCTACGCTTTGATGCTTATCCTATAGTACTATTACAAAGCGATTCCGTCTGCTGGCCGGCGCATAACAATAATAGCATGACCTAGCAGTAAAGTCAGGTGCGCTGGCGAGCTTAATTTGCATGCTGGTGATTTTCGTACGAAATCTTCTGTCCCTCTGAACCTGATCCGTGACCGCAGTTTCATGCACGTTTCATTTTCTTTCGCTTCTTGTTTTGCATGTGCTTCCTTCCGTTTGTTCGCTCTTTGGAATCAAAATAATGACATATCAATCTGCCTGGTACGTCACAAACGCGGTCGCGACGTCACAGAGATGCAACTGCGCGACCGTGAAAGCTTACGTGGCAGTCAGGACAGCCTGCCGCTCGGTGGCGTTCGAACCGGAGATGCATCGTCCGCTGTTGCGTCGTCTAGCGGTTTATTTGATACGAAAAGCCTGTCAGAAGATGGCGGCAGCATTGGTATTTGCTCTGAGTTTGCCGTTGTCATGTGGACGGGGTTGTTTTGCATGATTCAGTCTGCAAGCGTATTGCTTGTTTTGCTGATTTTTTTTCCGAACAAATCGATTTTTGTTAACTTTGATCAGCAATCACTTTATCTGGATCGCAGCGCACCGTGGAATGCTGTGACTTCTGGCTGATACACTGTTCACTAAACAGTAGGTCTTTAACTGCCTAAAGAAATGAGTCAGACTTGGAAATTAAAAAATATGTTCGACTGTTTGTCAACGTACTCCTGCACTACTTGCTTGAATGTTTTCTTAACAGACCGTCACTTGTGAAGTTCTTGGTTTTGTTCAGGGATTCTCGTTTTCGAAAATGTTGCAAAAGTTTGAAATCATTTTTAATCACATCGCTGCTGTGTTACAAGTCGCATAGCTAGAAATTTTGTGTTGCCGTTATTCTATTCCTAAGCGCTTCTTGACAACAGTCGCTGTGGCAGAATTGTTTTCTGCTTTCAAGACAAAGCTGTTTGATTTTTTTGAACCGTCCCCATTTCGCAATTGCTGCCAGATGCTTTGCTCGAATGTAAGACTTTATTGAATCACAATTCTGTCGTTCATACACTTTGTTCTGCATAGCGACGGTTGCCAACAACAACGATGTTGATGTTCAACTGCTTATTTCTGTCGCATCTTTTGTTTTTCTAGCTTTCCCGGCAGGACAAAACGGTAGGATGTCAATACAGACTACGCTGTATAATGTGACACAGGCATGCTTTGTGCACGTCATGGCTTTTCGTCAACGTTGACAGCCCTTCGATCGTTGTCACGAAAGGTCCCCATCCACCTTTGCGCTTTTCGTTTTTGCCCAGTGTATCATCGATTTTGTGGCAGCAAACGTCTTCGCACAGCCAAGGCAAGCTTTTTGTTTTTCCAGCTTCGCAAAAGAGCGACTCGAGTTCGAACAAGGACAACATCAGCCTCCGCAGTGTGCCCGCGAGATTGACGGAGGTCAGTTTTGGACGTTAAGGCGACAACTGTTGCTCAAAACGTGTTTGCATCAGTCCCGTCGCCACGCGGAGGGGTTGGTGGGCTTAACCCCCCAAAGAAAGCTCCAAGCCCCCCGAAATAAAACATGAAACACTGTAAATCAGTGGAGTTTTTGTCAATTTTAGAATGGCAAGGCCCCCCCGCAGAAATGCAAATCCCCCTACTGGGAAACTTTCTGGCGATGGTTCTGGCCTGCATTGCATAAATTTGATGAATAAATTTTGATGATGAGTGCCGTCCTTTGTAAAAGTAATGCGTTGTGACCACCGTTAAAGAATTTGTTTCAAAAAATGCACAATTTGCCGAGGTTTCGCGTTGCCAGGGTAACTGGCCAGAACACACGCTTCTCGTGTCCTTCACGCAGGACAGAATCAGCGTCTCGTCAGACGGACGGACTAACCTCAGCAACAGCGCCTTGGATGAGAAGCGAACTGATGTCCGGTACAGGGGAGGAAAAATGGTCAGGGTCGATTCCAACCTCGGCGACGACGAGGAGCGCGTGTTTTTATACGAGGGATTGCTCGGTGAGTAAGGACAGACTTGGATCTGATCGTAAAATGCTGCCCTAAGGTGCACCCGCTGTGGATACGAGACAAGGCAGGGTTTCCCAACCTGTAGTTCGCGTACCACTGTGGTACGCGAAGGTCTTCCAGATGGTATGCGAGTAACTTTCCATTGTTGTCACAAAAAAACTGAATTCATAGCTTTCTAGTTTACGTATTGGACTTTACTTCTAAATGAAGAAATTATCCTGTAGCCTGCTATTCCTATTGTTTCGTAACATTATTCATGCGCTGTTAGCAAATTTACACCACGCATCGACCAATTGGTGGAAGATAAACAAAAACAAAAATCTGATTAAATTTAGTTGTGGTCTTTTATTGTTATTTCATTGTATATTATTCTGAAAAACTAAGATTCAATGAAATAAGTTGTTCTGGAAGAAGCGGTACGCGTTCACAATACGAGGTGCCTAGGTGGTGCGAGATCGTGAAAAGGTTGGGAAGCCTGTTCTAAGGAGTGCAGGAAGCGTCCGTCTGCATAACAAGAAATCGTGCTCTTGAACTGCAATTTGAAAGTAAAACTTTGAAAGAGCGTAATAGATGTTCAGATATGGTAAATTCAGGAAAAATTGTTTTAGGGGTGCAGGAGCAAAAAAGGTTGGTAACCCCTGGTTAACCCCCTAACGGTACATTGAAACTTAATTACGTACAACCTGCCCTTGTTTTGCGTTATTCGGCTGATCGAGTCGTGAGCAGTTTTTCTTTCTGAAATACGCGCTAACTTATTCAACAATCCAATGTAGTGCCTGTCACTCCTGCGAAATTGTTGATAGGAAATAGGTATTTTGATGTGTGAAAGCTTTTTTTGCGTTGCAGTTTCCTTCCCGTGTGCCTTCTTTGATAGTATTACTAGTTTAAAATCAAACCAGCTGTCCGATCAACCGATATGTTTATACCTCTTTGCTGCCTCCTAGGAACTGGAAAGCACTCTCTGATGATGCAGCTAGAGGGCGCAGCGCTCGAGACAACTTTTAACTTAAGTAAAGCACCACTGTATCGTTGTGACAATGCACTGCATGGCATGCCAGCCACACCCGCTCTTAATAGCCAGATCTTTACTTTCGCCCGACAGTTGTTCTTTGCTTCCGACAACAGGCTGTGGTGCATCGTTATTATATTATTGCGAATGTTTTGTTTGAAATACCACGCTTTTGATTTACATTTTCCGTCAGTCGTTTGCCATGCAATCTGATTACTTCATGCTCAAATTTATATAACCTGGTGAAATGCATACTATAGTCTTACTAGGTTGCTAGCTTATATCAAATGCGCGCCTGGCCCTCATACGCATACTAGTGAAAAAGTAAATCCGTGAAGAGGGAAAACCAGCATGATTAAGTCGGGCGCATTTTTTGCTGAAAATGTGGCCCTATCTGCAAACAGACCGAACTGCAGTTGCGTAAAAAAAGCTTGACTCGTCACTTGAGCCATCACTTGCCCTCTTAACGTGGCGTTTAATGCTGTCTGCGGTGTTGCTTCCGCTTGGTGTCGGTATGGAACCATCCGCTCCCTGCTTGCCCGTCCTTGTACACGTGAGTTTGTGCACGAACAATCCCACGTATGTGTCGTAACAATGATTGCTGGTGTTGTTGATTGTGATGTCGTTCGTTAATCACGCCCTAGATCAGCTGACGTTGCCCAGAATATTAACTTTAAACCACCTGCGCACATTGTTGGAGTTTCTGGGCTTCGTCTTCTCCAGTCCTTGTAGCGCGACTCAAACTCTGCTGCTTGTCCTCCAGGTAAGGAACGTTCCAAGCTCTGGGATCGGATGCAGTTCTGGGAAGATGTCTTCCTGGATGCGGTCGCCATGGAAAGGGACGCGGTTGGGATGGACCAGGGCCCGACGGACATGATTGAAAGGTATTGTTTGTTACCGGTTTCATGGGGAAGGCCGAAGCCCTACCACTGACCGAGGCAATCGCTGTTACTTATTCTTAGTGCTGGGTGCTTAATCCCTCCACGAAAAGGCAGATGCCATACCATCGAGCTGTTGCCGCCCTGTAGATAAGCTGCAGTGTTGGGCGTAGACAGAGTTTTTGAGTAGTTTTGTGGAGATTAGGGGACCGTTTTCCCAATTTTTCCACTCCTTGCTCGCTTTTACAGGCTCTTGTTTAAGCAGGTGTCCTCGACTCTCCTATTAGAACACAGTGATCCCAGTTGAGGTTTGTTGCTTTGATAACAACGGCACTTGATCTTGCAATCAGTCAGTACATCCAAACACTTGCTGCAACGAGGCATTTGGCTGTGGTTTGTACAAAAAAACTTTGACGACCATTGGAACATAGTCACTGCAATGTTTAAGAAGAATAGGGGCCATTCTCTTCGACGCTCGAGATATACTGTACCTCCCGGGGGGTCATCGTAGTCATGGGAACGCTTGACTACAACGACCTTGCTGTTCTCGATAAGTTGCTCAAGCAGTCGCCATTCTGCGGTGTTTTCTGTACTTTGCTTTGTTTATTATGTGTTTTGTTTACATTTCAGCATGTGCATTGTGTGTGGCCTCAGCTAATGAGGTGCGTTGTGTGTTCTTGAGGCTTTTACACCGAAAGTAGTTTGTTCATGTGTTAAGGTTAATAGCAGAAATTTTCTATCTTAAAAGTCGTAGTAGTTTTTCTTCTTAGGTTGTGGTCCTTCACGGTAGACACATACATCCGCGGTTTTCTCGCGTTCTACAAAATATCTGATTCGAAAAATGCCGTGATCACTCCATTCCAAACTGTCTCAACACAAAAAAATGTTTTTTTTCTAACAATGAAAGAATTGTACGAACCTGTCCTTGCTTCACCAGGTACAGAGCGCTGAGCCCGGCCGAGCGCAAACGTCTCGAGGATGAAGAGGATCGTCTGTTGTCGACGATGCTGTACAACCTGATTGCGTTCATGGTAATGATGGGAGTGACCGAGAATGAAATTAAACGAAAGGTAAGAAAACCGGTTCGCGTCGGTTTCGCGACACCCACTCCCCTTCAATGCGACTCGCGTTCCTCGATTTCAGAGCCTGACCTTCATAAAATGGTGACCAATCGCAGCAAGTGGCGCGTACAGTAGAATGAAGTTGTTGCGTCGCGCTAGCGAAAAAAATGTTTTCCACCATGAAAATTATTTCTGTTGCAGGCGAATAAAANAGCTGTTGAAGTTTCGCTGTTCAGCAAATTACGACATTGTGCCTGAAAACTTGACGCGAACGGTTCGTTAATCTCGTCCAACTAACCTGTAGGTCTGGGCGCATATTGACCAAGAATGTGATTCCTTCGCAAAGGTTTTCTGCATTTCAATCTGCCCTGTCCGAAAAACAAACGTTTATTTTTGTCATCGTTTTTTTTGCTGGCATCACTCAAGCAGCGCCGTCTCCAAGCAACCGTCACGCCATTGCATTTTTGCAACTTCCGGCAGGTGCGTCGCCTTCTGGGAAAGTCCCACGTCGGGCTGGCCCACAGTTCCGACGTCAATCAGCTTTTGGACAATCTGGCCGACCTGCGCGGCGTGACCATCGACCTGAAGCCGTGCGGCAGTCGTCACATCCGCAAGCAGTCCTTCGTCGTGCACCATGGCAGCGACACAAGCGGAGACGTCTTGTTCATGGAGGTGAGGGCCGCGAAAAAGTCTATCGAAGAAGTACTTGGTGGTTGGATCTCGATGTTGCGTCTCTGCCTTCGTCAGCCACGAGCTGTTAAATTGCGAAAAAAAACTGTAATAAAGCATTACGTCGGCAAGCCTCAGAAGCGCACTTTGTGAAATTGCGGGACGGCATTTTTAAATAAACCCTCGACCCCTGTTCGTTCAACTCAATGCACGTCCCACCTGAACAAACAAATTATCGGATTCACTTGCGAGGTAATGCTTTTTTTTATTTCGAAAGATCATCCGTGTTTCTGTTTTTAAAATCACAGCCGATGTTAAGCGACGCAACAAACAAAACCGTTTGCGGAAATATATTTTGGTTAAACGTGGCGACGTTTAAGTCCACCTTCACCCAACCAGACGAACCCCACCATCGACCCCCGGCAGTTGTCCATACACATCATGAGACTTTGTTGACCGGAGCCCCAGTGCAGTGAAAAAGTCAACTGAGTCCGTTTTTGAAATCATTCGCTTTTGCGCAAGAATGATAACAACTATATTCTTTTTTAAATAATTTCTCCTTCGATAACAGCTACCAATGTCTTTTTTAATTATATTTTCTCCTAATCGTTTCTCCACAGACAGCAGCTACGTTTTCTCTTTTAATTATTTTTTGCGCAGGTTTGCGATGACGCGATCATTCTGCGCACGGGCTTCGGCACGATATGCGAGAGGTGGTGGTACGAAAAGCTGATCAACATCACCTTCTGCCCCAAAACAAAAGTGCTTTGCCTGTGGCAGCGCAAGGGGCAGGAGACCAGGCTCGAAAAGTTTTACACCAAGAAGGTGCGGCAGCATGCGTGCCTGGCATGTTTCGTTGCGAATATTTAATTAGTTCTGTTGTTGTTGTTCAAAATACGTTTACCTCTTCGCGGTTTTTCACATGCGTTTTTGGAAAGGTTTGCTGCATTGGAAACGCAAATTCGGTCAAATTTGCTAAAAATCGTTGTGCAGCAGTTTTTGCGTCATATCTGTAAATTATGCTAGAAATTTCGACTGATATTTCTGGTGCTTTAAATATAGTTCTAGTCAAAATTTACCAGAGGCTGGCAAACGAAATGCTAACTTTTTTCAGTCCATCGTTAATAAACTTTGCTACCAATTCATCCAAAATTCACTGTGGGCTGTGTTTTCACATCTGAAAATCGGAAATAATTTTAATGGTACTACAGTACTTGGATTTTAGTAACTTTCACTGCAAAATACATAAGCTAGTGATGTCACCACCGATTATGTGGACGTTTGAGTATTTTATTGAACTTCGCCCTTAAACAGATTGTGCAGAAACTAGGGAGGTTATGGGACGAAACTAGGGGAGTTGTGGAACGACTTGACAAAGGGTTTTCAGGTTCGAATGTGGCCCAAGCGTGGGCGTCTGACCAAAGGTGTGCACCACCTCTTGTGCCTTGCGAATGAGTAGCCAGTGAACAAACCAGCTGTTCATCGTTACGAAGCCACACTAAATTAGTAGAAATTGCTGGTTTTCATATTAATTCACATCAAGTGCTAATGCAGTTTTTAAATAAAATATCCAGCGAATTTCCGATTTTATTCAGTGCACGGTTCTGTACGAAAAAGTTGGATGGATATTGTCAGTTCTTGACGCACGTTGCGATAAGTCGTAGAGTCAGTGCTGATTAGTTGTTTAAACCTCGTCTTTTGTTCCCTTCAGTGCCGCTCGCTTTACCACTGTGTGAAGGAAGCAATGGAGAAAGCTGCTGCCAGGCATAACGGTGAGGGCGTGTCACGTGATCGTTGCTATGGACGTTGCTTCACTTTGGACTTTGTTTGGTTGGATCATCGTTTATGTTTCAGTTTATATCGGGTTGACTTCGCGCTGTAGTCTGCGATTAAAGTGGGACTGAGTGAACGACCCGCGATGTACTTGCCGGTAATTCGTAATGCACTGCACGGCGGCGATAATTCCGGAAAAGAAAATTATACATCGCTCCGAAAAAATGCGCAGATGTCCGGCTTTCCTATTCAAGAGAGCCGTTTTTCTTCCACTGCCGCAATTGCAAGTCGGCCGTAGCGCACACATCCTGTCGCCATCTTCGGTTATTATCTCCTTAAAACTGATCGCTTGGAGAATGGCGTGCAGACAATCAATCCCTCACGCGCTTTATCAAAGAAAATCAACGAAAGTGGGTTTAAGTCCAAAAAGAGCAGTTTTTCGCCAAGTGGTTTTGCATCATAGGCAAGCGCGCTCACGCAACACGCCTTGTGTGAAGAATGTGTGTTGAAGTTGATGCCCCCCAGTCGCCTGCACGTCCTTTATTCGGCTGGATACTGCAAGAGTGGATAGAAATCATACGTGCTGAAGTGAAAGGGTGCAACGCGGTTTTCATAATAGTAATATGAGGTTTTCTTAACCTTTGGCTGGAAACGTTGGTTTAAATGACATATTTTAACTTTTGCAGAACCGGAGCTGGGCGGGGAGTTCCCCATACAAGACATGAAAACCGGAGAATGCGGGTTACTTCAGGTCACGCTGGATGGGATCAACTTGAAGTTCATGAACAGTCAGGTCAGCGTCGTTGATAACTACGTGTGAGGCGTTTGGCGGTAGCGCAGCTGATATTTTCCCCGCATAGTGTGCGATGCTGAAACGTAATTGCAGCATCAGTTGTTTTTGAAAGAGCCCGACAAGAGACGAATGCTTTTCACAGACTTTCAGACTATCTCACTGCTTGGTGCCTTAAGCAGGTGTTCTGATAATGTTGCCTGTCCGATGATTGAAACCAGATGACCTCAACAAGGTCCTGTCGCAGATACACTTTCTGACTATTTATTAATCGACTTAAAGTGTGATTAACAGCGTCCGCTGTTATGACGACGTGCGTTGCTACGTGATTTATCGCGTATCTAAGTCACCTGTGGTGTTCACGTGCTATGCTTTTGATTACCTGTGAATGACGTCTTCGTCTGTTTCTACGCGACCAGCAGGGAACGAACAAGGTACTCGATGCATGGTTGTTTGTTCCATCATTGTCACATTGATTTTGTTGTTTTCGCGCTTCTCGCTCACTTTCGCGTTGGATGCAATAGAAGAAGTGATCAGGCCGACGAGCCGACGTCTGCTTGCTGAACATTTGCTCGCGCATGAATGGAATAATGTTTGTTTTTCGCCTGCTTTGAGACACTCACCTCGGTCAGCGCCTTCGTCGGTTTTTCTGATGATGTGATCAGAAAAGTAACAAAAAACGGACCCTTAAAAATCATATGACTTGCCGATCGATGATGACGGCGTTGAATTCTGATTGTTCCGGCATGCATCCTCCTCAGGCGCCGATTGCGAAAAGTGTCTGAACTAGGAGGTTGTTTCGCTGTTTATCATCACCAATCGTTTATTTATCATCGTTTTTCTCTATTCATCCTCCGCAAAACTTTGCTTTGATTTTTACAAGTCGTGCTCGTTCACGTGTAACAGCATGAATGGAGTTGATGGTTGAATCGGTCATGTCGGTATTGCTTCTTTGGTTGGGAGCAGGGCCTATGAGAGGGGGGTCCAGCAGGTAGATTGTTCCGGGGCCCGACCGCTACAGAGGGGCCCGAGACTGAAGGAACATTGAGTGTATGTTATCAACAAACTCGGAATAATGTAGCGAAATTAATCCCGGCGATAAAACTGGTTTGGCCTGAACGATTTGGTAAGCTAGTGTAATGTATTTTAATGTGAATTCCTGGCAGTGCATTTTCCTGATATGATGCACTGATAATCAAAACAGTACTTATTTTTGTTGAACTTTAATGTTTGCCTATACTTTGTCCAATTTAAGACATTCACGATTACTGTCCCAGTCTGGCCACTGAACTGAATTATCTTTTACGTCTTTCATTTTCAAACAAATCTTTAATAAAACTCTCTCCCATAAACCAATAGTTTCAAACTAAGAGTTAGTTCAAGTGAAATTTGAATGGAATCATGTCAGTTCACAATAAAATCTAATCTGACAACAGTAGCTCTCGAATGTTGCGCATATGTGTAACATAACTAAAAAGTTAAAAATTAAGAAGTAACCGCAGTGCAGGACGCAAGTGCTTATGCAGTAATGCACTGCGGCGGTGTCCCGTGCATTTTCCTGATTGTCGAACTTGCGCCGCAAGCAGGTACAGGCTCTAATCGAACGTGAGTTGAGGATTAACGGACATACCCAGAAATCTGAAAATTTCGGAACCATGCGGGTGAAACTAGCCACTTACAGTACTTCGACAGAATGCTCTAAAGCAGTGTTCGCCGGCCTGTGGCCTGTGTGTTGCTATTTATTGTGGCTCGTGGTCCAAAATAGAAGCAATAGTCGGTTGACAAAATATTTCGTTACCTCCCTTCGTTCTTTTTATAATAGGTAAGCTTATTCCAAGGACACAGTAACTCAATGAAGTCGCAGTCTCATTTCACTAGCAGTGTTTCATTCAACCTCGATTGACTCCAGCATCTTTTTGGAATTTCTTCCTTGATAAGATTTTACTATGAACATTTGAAAGTCATGTGTAAAAAATGGTAATATTGTCACGTTACTTGAACACCGGTATGTTTTAACATAATGTGTCATATGTTCAATAAACGAGCACTTCTTTTTGAAGTTTGATGCCCATTAATTAGCCTCATTTTTATTTATTTCAAAATAATTTTGCAACTTGGGAGCCCCAAAATGGATTTTGTTCCGCCCACAAAGATTTCTGTTGGAGGCCCTGGTTGGAAGTGGGTTTACTTTAAATTTCCACCGCGCGCCCAATCGTGCATCATGTCAAACACATTACGATGTTGCTAAAAAAAACAAACTTCAAATGTACTGTGCAACTCTAGAAACAAGCAGCGAGTGTAGTATTATCAGGGTTCCCACGGTCATGGAAAATCATTGAAAATCCTGGAAAAATAAATTTTTCTGGAAAGTCATGGAAAAGTCATGGAAAATTGATTAAAATTCGAAAGTCATGGAAAAATAAAAAAATCATCAAAAGTTTTGGAGAGATGAAAAAGGAACAAATTTTTTCAATGTTTCAAAAAGATAATCTTACAATTTAAATCCTTTGCTTTACCTATGACATCAGCAAAAGACACTGGTAATATTTTGCTTTTTGGCTTTTCTGCCCAAATCTCTTGAAGTTTATTCGTAGACTGTG
>JGI24021J15306_10008127_pt1 | contig 12875 bp, 6 predicted proteins | sample Ectturendosymbi1_FD_15306 | JGI IMG/M metagenome (IMG submission 15306) | reverse complement strand
AGTACGGTGTTGACTGGTGCCTCTTGCTGGCCGTCAAGTAACTGTATTCCTGCTCAGAAAATTGTGCCCGTGTCGACGGAGGTAAATCACAACCTTTCAGCTTTGGTGTTGGACTCCGGCAATGGTGTGTGTGCTGTCACCACTCTTCAGTCTATATCAGGGCTCTTTGCACAACGGCCCGCGGGCCAAATCCGACCTGTGAAGCCATTTCACCTGGCCGCATTGAATTTTGCCAATAATGAAAAAATAATATCGTTTCGAAAAATCTGTTGATTTGGTAGAATGGAACATGTCCCAAAAAATAACATGACGCAAGATGTCCGGCCCTCGAACTGTTTTGCAATAGCTTATGTGGTCCTCTACCAAAAATTCTGGAGAGCCCTGGTCTATATGAATTGGATAGCCAGTCATCGACTCGTCGACGAGGGTGTCACTGTTGGGATATGCAGGATGGATCATTTGTTTTTTGCGGACGAATTGGTACTGCATGCGTGCATCTTCTCAACAGCGTCTTCAGCACGCATTTTATCTATTTTCTGCTGTGTGCGACCGAGCAGGAACGAAAATCAGCACGAAACAATTGAGGTAATGTGTCTCTCAAGACGCCCAAGGCAGTGTATTCTGCAAGTGAGCGGAAATACACTGCAGCAGGTGGAAACGTTCAAGTACCTTGTGGTGGTGTGCACGAGTGGCGGAAGTCGGAACGAAGGGATTGATACCCAGATTAGTAAAACTAACGCAGTTCTACGCAGGGGCGGATCCAACCAGTAAGTTTAGGGGGTGATTTCAGTAATCTTTGGCATTCAAGTCTGATTACGGGTTCACTACTGTAAGAGAGATGAAGTATACTTCACAACACTGCTGTGACACAACAGTAAATGACAGAATGGGCTTATATCGCGAATGTTGTTTTCCGAATTGTAAAGAAATGTGGTGAATAAAGATACTTTCATAGGTTTTAGGGGGAGCGATCGCCCCAGCGATCGCCCCCCGCTCTTGGATCCGCCCCTGGTTCTGCGTGAGCTTTATTGCTTCGTGGTGACGAAACGGGTGCTTTCAAAGACCGCAAAGGTTTCAGATTTTAAATCAATCTTTCTCCGATCCTCACCTGTGGTCATGAATCTCAGGTGACGACTGAAAGAATACTTACAAAAGAACAGACGGCAGAGATGGAATATTTGCGAAGAGTCCACGGTGTGACACTTCGTGACAAGGAGCACAGGCCTGAAATCCGTGAAGTCCGGAATTTCAAGCTACTTCTCCGAATCGAGAGATCTCAGCTGTGTTAGTACGGCCATGTATATCCAGAATGTCCCAGGAGAGAATAGCAAACTAAGACCTTTGGGCTACAGTCTACACCAGCTATGTCCAGCCCGAGGCCCGCGGGCCGCATGCGGCCCATTTGAGGGTTTTGTGCAGCCCAGTTTAGGTTTACGACAGAGTAAGAGTATCCTATATACTGACAACCTGTCCTTGATTTGATAAATTTGAATTTGACATTTTTGATGCTGGTGGTCCTCAGAGCCGGTTTATCACGTGTGTTATCATTGCAGTTGCGTTCAAACACTTTGAGTGCATTAGGTAAAACTAAGTTTAGTTTGCTAAATTCAGAGTAAGCCATTCAATGTGCGGCCCCATTGATATGTCTTGCAATGGTGGCCCTGGTCAAGATAGCGAGATACTTTTTGGCTCAGTAAGCCATTTAGGTTGGACATGGCTGGTCTACACCCACTGGAAAACGGCCCAGATGGCGTGACTATATCTCCGGCATTGCTTGGTCCCGTATTGGTGTGGAAACAGCAGAACTATCTGAAATTGCATGCTGTTGATCGTGAGGTATTTCGGGTCCTCCTTGGGCTGCCGCTCTCGCGACTCTTCCCAAACGAAAAGCGGGAACCAAAATGATTGAATGAATGAGTGTGTAGGCCTACAGTGAACCTTTTGTATTTATGAAATTGTCTTTAGTTTGTTTGCCAAAAGTAAATGTCGTATTCAAATAATTATGCATACATGGACGGAAACTTGCGTTTTTGTGAAAATCAGTTAAAAGTATCAAGCATACTGTAGAAGGGAAAATGGTGTTGACACCCTACAGCTCAACCACGACACCCTTTTAAAAACCTTGAAAAAAACACTGGTTACAACATTTTCAGGCTCATCTGGAATTTCTGAACGGCAAGGTAAGGTGTCGTAAAATTTATGAAAGTGAGAAAAAGACCATTGTTGAACAGCTACTTGCACTTTTTAACGAAACATGACCATAACATAAAATCTAGCAAATCGTCCGAAAACCCTTTGTAAGAATAGAGCATCCCGTGATACAATTGACAACACGAAAACTTGAAAATACGTTGTATTTCGGTGCAAGTTGTCATACAACCGGAATGGTAGCAATGTATCGCTAGTTTTTCAAATAAAGCATCTTCTCATGCAGTAAGCTTAAACTCGCATGTCACTGTCTCGCTATTAAGCTCAGCCGATTCTATTTGCGGTTGGTTATAGCTTTATTTTCTTTCAAAGCAAACCCGGGCAAAAATCGGTAAATTCATGTCAAGCGTAAGATTAAATTCTAGGATTTGTTGATCATGCGTTCTAGCCACATGCAACGTGATATTTGTACTTGGTAAAGTCAGTTAATATGTGGTTACTTGCTACACTGCTGAATTTTGACATCAACATTGTCCGGATACGATATCCACAATTCCAATATAGTCTCTCTCGATCCGACACCTTTCTATGCTCTCATTAATAGATTTTAACATAAATAGTCAGGTTGCGGATGCGTGGAGTAAAATCGACAGCACAGTTGCGATCGAATTTCGGACAAGTGTGTAGTTGTCGCCTTCATTAAAGCATGACACAGCGTAGAGCTGGTTGCTGGTTTGAGAACAAACTATTACAGCTACGTGAAATGTAAAAAGCCTGCAGTAATGGGATGGAAAATGTTCGAAAGTGATGAACTGGTACGCAGAGAAAAAGTTTTTCCCAAGTTTCATGAAAGCAAATTTAAGTGAACTTAGGTATTCCACGGTTAATTGTTGGTTACGAATACGTTATCGTAATACAAGGGACGGATTTGGACATGTGGCGCCCCAGGGCAGCCTTTGTGTGGAGGTCTTCAGCGCCTCAAGGAAGTATTGTTAAAGGTCAAGGAAATACTATTATCAATTAACTATAAATATGTAATCACAAGTAAAGTCGCAAAGTAAACTTAGTTAAATGATTAACTATAAATATGTAATCATAAGTAAAATCAATTAACTATAAATATGTAATCATAAGTAAAGTCGCAAATTAAACTTAGTTAAATGATTGTACATGATGAATGCAAGATTCTTGGTTTCCTAATACTGTTGTTATGAACTATTTTTATGGCTATTCACATTAAATATGTTAAAGCAGCTTTAACCAAGGGCTCACGGCTCATAACTGTGGAGGCCTTTGGGCGGGTGCCCACTTTGCCCTCCCCTAAATCCGGCCCTGCGTAAGACCGTTCCAAACGATAGCCTGTTTGAAGAAAAAATGGAAATAATGAAAAAATTGTAGAAACAAATAAAAGCAAGCACCTTTGTAGAAACATCAGGCCTACGAGATGCCAAATGAAAACGTTCCCTTTATCGTTCATGAAGTGCAAAAGAAGACAACTTGTCTGGATATAACAATAAAATTTTAAGAAAAAACACACAAAATGTTCTCTTATAGTTGATCGTTTTCAGTTTTCCAACAGAGTGTTTTGCTCAAACAAATTTCAATGCAAAATCGAGTACTTCCAAGAGTGCAAGAACTACATATCCAAAAATACTCACAAGAATCTTTATCAGTTTTGCCGTCTTCTTTATATTCAAAACTGCAATATTCTCCAACTCGGACCAGCTGCTTTTTTCCAGCGATGTCGATGACGTGGATCTTTTCATTGGAGGAATTTCAGAAACAAGTGTTCCGGGGGGCGTGGTCGGACCCACCTTTGCATATTTGATTGCAACTCAGTTTCGAGATCTCAAACAAGGTGATCAGCTCTGGCATGAAAATGGAGGACCGAAGCCGGTGTTCACGGCAAGTAAGTGACTAAAAGTTCCTACAGCTCCACGTGACTGCAGTATGAGACACAATGCCGATTTGAAGAAAATTTTTTCTGACGAAGTTTGTAGGTGTTGTGCCTGGTCCTGAACTGTAGTAGAGCGAAGGCTGGTCAAAATGCACAGGTAAGTGAGGCAACAGAGTCTTGGAAGGTTGCGTTATATACAATGGCAGTGAATGATATCTGCACAGTAACTTTTCTTTTCCAGTGCTTCTAATTACTGTAGTTTTCTATTTCTGCAAATGTCTATTTAAAAATATTTTCACTGCGTTTTTCTCGATAAGTTAAGTAAACTTCTCGTCGACTATCAAAAGAACATACAAACATAAAACCTTACTGTGAGCAGGTCAACTGAAAGCGATAAGAAGAGTGACACTTTCTCGACTAGTTTGTGATACAATCGGCGGCACGAAAACCATTCAACCAAACCCATTTCTTCAATCCACCGTTCCGGGAAACGGAAGAAAGCTATGCGGTGCATACCCCACACTCGACTTACGGCCATGGTCAGGATACCAGCCTCTGCCCTCTTCAGGTGAGTAATTTTGGCGCAGCTGCATCATCAGCTCATTTATTCAGTAAGGTTTCCACTGGGGTTCTGCATCATATCTCTTCGCATTCGAAGATGCGAAAAGATAGGATGAAGACGAATAATTATCGTTTAAATCACCAGCTCACGCACTCACAGGTCATAGACTGCTTTTTCGATTCTGTTGTTTCCAGACTTATCTTTTCTACCCCTCAAAACACAGTGTCTTTTCTGTGACGTTTTATTCAGGAGGACAGACAGTTGTTGAGTTGCTCCTGCCTTTGTGACATCATCTTCTACATAAAATTTAAGGAAGGCGAACAACAAAAACTGAGCCAAAATTTTTTTTTCTGTTGCACTCGCTTTATGCCCAGTCTGGGCCTTACGAGTGGTCTGGGTAAGCCCATCTCTTCTATCCCTATAAATCCCATGGGAGTTTTCGCTACTTAGCGAATGATATGCAGTGAATGATGCAGTGGCGACGAATAACTTGCATCATCGCGCACGAAGCTTCTGGAAGCTATCCAATTACGCCGAGCACGAGACTGGAAAAGCGCAAATATTGTTTTTTAAGTCTTCACTGCCACGAAACCTAGTATCGAAAGCAGTCTAATAACTTGATAGCTGTGTGCTATGCACCACCGAAGTGAAACAAAATGGTTGAAACCAATGCAACTGCAAAAAAAATCAAAAGCAATATATGAATTCAACAATGTTTTCGGTTAAAAGGCTGAAGAATACCGTATGCGTTAACATGGACAGCAGTACAGCTTTGCAGGAAGAAAACATTAGAAAGTACCAGTAAATGCATTTGAGTGTGTTATATGCTCAGTAACGGACGACACAGAGATGACGCAATGGTTTCCACTAGCAACGGACGCCGGTTTCACCATGGATCCTGTTGAAGGGCTCAGGTATTTCCTTTTATTTCGCTCTGACGACGTTTGTAAGAATCCAGTCGGATCCGAAACTCGATCAGTTCGAGGTAAACTGCAGATCCGCTTCAAATGCCCACCTGGAACGATAAGGGGAACGGACTTTCCCCCAACCGACATCCATGGGGGTGAGCAGTTATTTTGCTTATGTATAGCTCCATCGCGTAAACTGCATTTTTGCCCTCGTTTCAGTATGCCGTCAAGCATGCAGTTGATGCGTTTGCCTCGCAAAAGTGTTCAGACCATTGTTCTTCTCACAGCTGTCCTCCCGGACACATTAGCCAGGGCTACGCAACTCAGAAAGCTCGAAGGTCCAAATTATCAACATAAATTTGCCGCGGGCCGAAAAAGTCTATGTCATTACGATGTTGTGATTTCGTTGCAGTATGGAAGAAATTCTGCGAACTACAATTACTTATTCGGGGTTGAGCTTTTGCAACATTTTCCACAATTGAGAAAACTCTTGCGGACCGCAAGAAAAGCTCACTCAATTGTGCTGCCCGCGGGCCATATGTTGTGCAGGCCTGCATTGGCCAAACCAAACTCTGCCATTTTTTCACTGGTGTTCCAGAATTTCAAACTATATTGGCGTTGCGTTGCGCCACGTTCTGTTGCTCCTAAAATGTTATTTTCAAAATACTTCCCTGGAAAGGGAGGTAGGTTTGTTCAAACCTGCTGCTTGAAATGCCAAAAAGCAAATTTTAGTGTGGTATCTTGTTATCATATAGCGGTGTGGACTGACTGGGAGGATTATTCGTCACCGAACTACACGCCGTTTGATGACGTCGAATCGCGAGCAACATCGCACTCGTGCACAAGAGCGATCGAAATCCAAGCGCAGACCACTAGCGGAGTAAGGCTAGCTGAAAAATAAGACTTTCCACTGCAAAACAATATTTGCATGTGGTATGAGTTAAATTGCAGTCGTAAAATATTTTATCCTCTGTCTGATTTACTTGATTCCGGAAGAGATTTGATTTTTCGTAGTTGTTTGGATAAGCGGCGTTTTTTCCGATTTAATTTTCGCCTGGCATCGGTCAACGTCACACGTTCGCTTTACTAAGAATATTCGATATATTGAACAGGACGGCAAAAAATTACTGTCACCACGACCTATTAGGGATATAACGTAAGTAGGCCGTGCAGTCACTATTGTTTGCAAAAGTTTTTCGCGGCTGCGCATAGTAAAGCAAATAACAATTGCCACTTTACTTTTCCACGTACGCTTGACGCTACACGTGTCGGAATTTGAAGGCTAATCCACTGTCGAATCTTTGAAGCGCAACTTCAGGGCAGTCTCCTCAGCAAAGCTAAAGAAGTGAAGTTGTGGCACATTGGTGACAAGTCATTACAACAAAACACTCGCGCTGATGCTTCTCCAAGTGTAGCCGATTTGTAAATAGCGAATATTCGAAAGGTGCCGGCCCGCGAAACGGGAGACGTTTTCCGCAAGTTCGGCGTTTTGGAGGGATTGGTGTGTCGCGGCGAGGATCAAGTGCAGAGTGCCCGCTGTTCGGATTACAGAGTGCGGTATTTATGCAAAGGTCAGTTGTTGTTACGCTTGCGGCGTGATTCCTCAGTTGCAAGAGTTTTAAAGAAAAAGCAATAGATAGCGGGTTCGTATTTGTGCGAGGAAAGACGTATGGAACCATCGCGCTGATTGCCTTTTGTAGCTTTGAACTTCACAGCTGCACGTTGATGCGAATTTACAAGAGCTTCTATTTTTAATATTTAGCACCTGCTGCAACTGTAACGCCAAGTGGGTTATTAAGCAGTCCCAAATGCCCATGTGTTTACGTTTGTGTGCAGAATAGAAAACTTTGGCAAGATCGTAGGACAGGGAAATAATCTTGATTCGTTTTTGTCATATTAACTACAGATGTCGCGCACGCGATTATGACTAACTAATGCTACAGGAAAGGCAAGCGCTGCATGAAAAAAGTACCTTTATGTGGCTAATATGACAAAATCGTGTATGAACTTTGTGCAGCAAATAATGCAGCGGTGCATACGCTGAAATAGAATGATTAGGGAGTTGAGATTTAACTATGAACAACTTTTTCAGATGAAGTTAAACAAAAGTTACTGCACGTTTTGTCGTAAAAAGCAGAAAGAATTACCTAATTTACAAGCAAGCGACACAAACGTTTTAGGCCACGTACATACCAACAGCTTGTCAGCGATTAAAGCAAACGATGAAGAAGAAAGGAATTTTTCAACTGAACCAGCATTTTGTTTATTTCTATTTCTGCCAGATAAAGTAAGTAAGTTGCCTGATCCGACGACTCCTTACCAAACAACAACAACTCATCCTCCCAATCCAACCCTTCCGACAGTGGCACCTTATCCTCATGGAAGTGTGTGGACGCCGTGGTCTAACAGCGACAGTCCCGTTTACGATGGTGGAGATTTTGAATTCAAGTTCAAAGTCTCCTCGTTAAGCGGTTTTTGCAAGTAAGCACAATTTTGCTAATACCTGACTCTTCTCTCAACGTTACACATTCGAAGACTCTTTTCTTTCTTAGTTGTAAGTACTGTACATGCCGCACTTTTAGCTTATTTTTTGCTGTAACGCTTTTCATCTCTTCTTTTCGTCTTGGATCAAAACTNAAAAATTCCTGAGGTGAAGAAATTAAACGCGCCGGTTTGAAATGTCCGGTTNTCTAATTTGAAAAAGNTTTTTGCGAAGGTTTACTGCAGTAAAAAGCTTAAACACGCCAAAATGCATTTAAAAATGTTTTCCCAACGAATGGGAAAACATCTGAAACGAGCGATAACGGGCTATACAGCATAATTTGTTTCTGAACTTCATTTCGTTCACTGACAGCAACGCATTCTCTGACATCGGCACTTTATGGTGACGTCAAGACCTTGTGGCTACACTTGAAGTACCTCGGATGAAATTCAGTTTACGCCGTAACAAACATTTGCAAAATATGCACAAAGGCAAGATTGTTGAAGCGTTTAAGACGTTTGTTAGTCTTACAGCAACTGATCAGCTTCGCTCTTCAATTCGCAAAACGCTTGTTGTTAGAAAGATGTTCAATTGTCGGTTTTATCTTTTGGCTTCAAACAAGGGAGGTTGACTTCTATTTATATCTGTTGTGAGCATACACGTTGTCACTCTTGTAATAAAGAACTTTATAAAAAAAGGTTTAAGTCTTCCGCAGATAACAAAACTCGTGGGTGTGGCACTTCAAGGGTGTGGCACTTCCATGAGACGTAAGAGACGTTGAGAACGCTTTTGTCAACTAAACAAATTGAGTCTGACCTGTTCAGGAAGCCGGTAAAAGTCTGATACAGTACGACAGTCGGTAAAACTTAATAGCATACTCCTTAAGATGATGGGAGGAAGAACATTTGAATTCAGAATTTGTGTTTTGCTGGATGTGGTACTCAAGCCGAAGATGCAGATTTCCTTTTTTTATGTTTCTGCTATGGCAACAGCAATACTGCTCTTGCTGGCTGCGCGCCTGATATTCTTGCTGTTGCTCTGACCGCTTACAATTCAACGGTTTATTGCTCAGCTCAATTTCTCGAAATTCAAAATATTTACAGTTACGTATTAGGAAAATATGTAATTGAAATATTTAAAAAAAACGTACATTATATATTACTCAGGAATGCGTACAGTAATCCCACCACCGAATTACCACCCACCAAAAGCAAAAAAGCGTGTTGCGAACACTATATATGACACATTCGAACAACGACACTCAACATGCAAAGGAAAGAAAGGAAAAGTGTAACAGAAAGAATAAAATCTCACACTTTTCAGCGTTTTTGCTTTTATTACAATGAGTTTCTATTAGAATCCACACAATCTCATGATTAAATCAATGTTACATCGTTGAATAACACGTCTATAGCTTTTCAAAAAAGTGGTTACATTATCATTTTGTTCATGATTAAAGCCACTTGAATGGCTCGTTAGACCGTTTTCGGCAACAACTCGCCGACCGATCGCGTTGGGGAGTCCATCAAGACATCATAAGACGCGTCTTTGAAAAAACGGGAAAATTGGCATTTGAAATTTTTTCACAGGTCCCAATAACATCACTGTGCCCACATCTTGACGGCACACTGCCCCAAAAATTTCACATCCCAAGGTACTCAATTTTTTTAGACGAACGTATACGAAAATCCGCCGCTTATGATATCTTCGTTGACCGGTTGGCGAGTAATTGCCTAAAAGCCACTACAGTGGCTTTAGCGGTCCAACGGAACAACTGTGAAGTGTATTCGCACTACTTGTAAATGCAAACATGGATAAAATCCTGCTCAGGTGTATTTGAAAATCTAACACCTTCGGTATCTTTTGCCCTGATTGGGCAACTACTGTTCCCACCATAACCAAGGCTTACGCAAACCTTTCAGGTGCCCAGACGCGTTTTCAAGCAACTCGGAACCTATTCCGAAGCTGATCACGCCCTGCAAAGTAGCTTTTTGCATGTTTAAAACATTTTATTTTTTTAAAACCAAACACGTCTCCCTCCCAAAAACACGCGGGTGGTGCTCATGAAAACGACACCAAAAATTCCGAAATTCCGCCAGTGGCATTTATTGGCGGTCTGTACAAAACCCATGTTGTGATGTGTTCGAAGCTGGCGGAAGTACATGAAAAAAGAAGTAAATTAGGTTGAGACACGAAAATTTTTTATTTTTAGGATTTTTTGTGAGAGTTTGCACATAAGGTCTATTCTCCCAAGTTGGGCAAATTCTATTACGCCAATACGTGGCAATCTGCGGCGCAGTATCGATAACAAAAAAGGAAAAAACAAATTGATTTACACATGTAGCGGCGGCAACGCTTGTTCTAAGCTAATGCACGTTTTACTAGATCACAACAGGGTTTGTTTTCACAGACTAACGCGCTATTCACTTTACGTCTCACAAGCGTAATTGGGCAAAGTACTTGGATGCACAACGCTTGTAGGCAAACTTCTTTCACACAATAACGTTGAAACTCGCAACGCTGAAATGTCCTACTGGCTTGTGCACCATCACCCTGCAAAAGCCTTGCAAGTGGTACATCTTCTTCGAACACCAACGTCAGAGGCAGGTCATCAGAATCAGCCATGCTGCTTTGGTCACAGCGAGACATTTCACTTAATTTTCAAGAATGAAAACTCCAGCGCAGATCTGTGCATTTGAAAACCTTTGGAAAGGGTAGCGAAAATGCAATGCTATGAAGTTTTTCAAAATTTGAAGGTGTTCAATGAAAACAACTTAACACTTTTCCTGCACAAACAGAACATCACAAGCTTCGCCCTGCAAACTCAGGTCGACTTCAAGGGAAGTTACTGAACAGCCAGGTTTCTACTTCTTGGCAGCTCCAAGAATCAATCACAGAGGTTGAACATGAGTCACGTGGGTCGCATCTCCTGCTCACGTCATTTTCATTCATGTGCCGAAAACAATATGCTTGGTGCCACACCAACATGTCAAATCTTTTTTGCCCGGAATGAGCATATTGGTATTCGCAGAGCTTGTATTTGCAAAACGTCAGGTGTACCTTGCCCACACTGGGAAATTAACCCCTCGAATTCCTCCATAAACAATTTTGTGCAAGTTTCTTTTCTATTTCCCCATGACCATAAAGTGTTGAAGAAACAGTTATCATAAGACTATGGGCAACGGTAGGCTCTTATACTTTGTAAACATTGTAATGATAAGTTATTCGTGTTGCAGATTTTCTTCCATAATATTCTTCTGATCTTTTTGCAACAACCAGTTATTTCTGTGGTAAATTTCCGTCCTAATAATTTTTTACGTTGTATTTTGATGTAAATTTGTTTTCAACAATTCCGCTTCATTTTATTTTAGCAGCAAACATAGGCACAGTAGGTCCAAAAATCTGGGTGGCTGAAGCGTTTTGCCCGAAAAATTGCATTCACGCCTAATAAAAGTAGATTTTAAAACATTTTTCATAACTTCTCTATGTAATAGAAACACACATATAATGCAATTTTCACCCTATTAATACCGGAAGAGAGTTAAATTGAATAAACAATTTTTGAAAGCTTAAAATATACATTCATGTTTTTGCTATGTTTGAAATGATTTTAGCTAGAAAGCAGAATAATTTGAGTGATTACAGACCTCCCTGCCGGCAGGGGGCGTAGCGAGCCTTATTGTCACCCGGTTCCGACCACAAAAGTGTCGCCGTTTCCACACCTCAAATTTGTTATCAAGAATTTAAAACGAAAGATCATGTTTCGTGCTTATTAAAGATATAAGGATAAAATATTTTGAATACCAGAACCAAACACTCGCAAACTGAATTGGTCTTGTTTATCATTCTCGATTATGGGTCTTGATGTTTCTGCTTGTTCGCCACCTTTCTCATCATTTGGTGTTCCTATTTCTTCTGCCTTCTTTAGATATAAATTTTTGGACCAGACGTATTTCGTTTAAATTTTGTCTCCTGTTGGCTCCCAGTCTGCGGTAAGCTAAACCACTTAGCTTTAATTGTTTACTCATTCTAGGAGATCAAACAAAAACGAAAAACATGTTCTATTGCGGGGACCAATAGAGAAGCGATGGCGGGATACCTACTTCACAGATGTAAACATTTGTGCAATGTGTATGTTTATATTTCGTGTAGTATCCTGTCTTTAACTAAAACAAAAGTATATATATATGCTATATACTGCACATAGTAGGCTATAGTAATTTAATTTTAATAATGTAGTCTTATTAATGTAAAAACGTTTCGTTGTTCACTTCACGTTTCAGTAGTGATTTACTTCTCTTAACATACATGAAAGGCTGTGAACGTTATCTCTGTCGCCACTGGCGCGGGGCCTTCTTTAAGGTGTGGACCCATTCAGATAAAATTTGACAAATAGGTTTAAAACCGGCTATGGCTGAGGTGTGTTGGCTTGCAGCCTCCATCGTGATCTGCAAACTTGGTCTAGCTATTGGGTTGGGCTTCTTCCTACTATGCGTGCATAGTGTATTGTTATTCCTTACCTTCGTCCGTTAGCAACAGAGGTCTATTTAGAAAACTGTATTACCAAAACCTACCGCGTGGGTTATCTGCTATTTTATTGATGAGTAGTGATTACAACGTCTTAAGTTCGACGGAAATCGTTCTAAATAACTTTATCCAGTACAGCCATTGCCAAGTTGTACAATTGTTTCGGCTGAAGTCCCTTTTAATTTAATTTAATTTATTTGTTTGTGAGCAGACACGAAGTCCATAGTATGAACACACACACTCTGCAGAGCGCAGGTTGATAAAAACAGACAAAACAGAACGTAGTACAAGGCACTGAAGCCGGCGGAATCACAGGGTTACAGACACTTTTTGCAACTGCATTGAAGACAG
>JGI24021J15306_10008126_pt1 | contig 12876 bp, 9 predicted proteins | sample Ectturendosymbi1_FD_15306 | JGI IMG/M metagenome (IMG submission 15306) | reverse complement strand
GTTAGCATTTTCAGTGTGTTTATTTGGTTTGGTCTACTTGTAAGGACCACAACTAACCCAAAATACCAACCAAAACATCTATCACTTCTGGCGTAAAATTTTGTGATAAGACTTTTTCCAAATCAAAACAAAATTTAATTTTTTTGTCTTTTATGCTTTACCCTTTGCCAATAGAGGTTTTTAACTTCATTGTATTTATCTGGTGATAGCTTATTAGTTGGCAAAACTTTGGAAGGTCTGTTTTCAGTGCAATTATTGTAATGTTTCAGTACTATATATCATTTAATTTGAAAGTTAGATTATGCAGTAGGTGATATAGTGCTCAGGTAAGGAACAACTTGATGATGTGAGTCTGTCTATGGTTTGAAGACATGAAATTATGTAACATGTAGCATTACTTTCTTCACTATTTTTTCAAGCAAATTTTTAATGTGTAGGATGAGAATTGTTTATACATTTTTTCTGGATTTGGTGACTTGACCTCACTGAAATGGAAGGTGTACCAAGATTGCCCATGCTCAGTATTGAGCTAAAAACTGTGGCTGATTATACTGGCATAGACTGGATGGATACTCCTGTTGATACAAGCAAAGAAAATGTATCAGCTGCTATAGCACAAGAGCTGAAAAAGGTGTGTTGCATTGTAAATTGGAATACTTGATAAAATTGTAGAACAGTGGTTCTCAACTTTAAAATTTTTTTCGTAATATTTCTCTTACTAATTTCTTGATGTTCTCGGTCCACTTAAGGCAAACAACACCAAAAGCAAATTTTGAAGCATAGATTTGTTGCATGTAATAAATGCAGGTCATTGTGTTGGATGTACTGACTTGGCTTCCACCAGTTCTATCTTGGGTTATGCTTTGGAAATTGCAGCTCTCATTGGTCACGTCCAGTGTGTTTCTGAATTTTATTCTGATTGCAAATAGTATAGAAAAAGTTGTCTCACACTCCTATGTAGTTGGAAATGGAATGATCACTTTCACAAAATCCATAATCCATAGCGCAAGTTATTCTCGTTCAAAAGTAAAAAAAACATAAAATTGATCATTTTACCAAAAATTTTTTTTGGTAAGTTTACAAAAATTGGTAATTTTGCCCTTACTCTTGAACTAGAAACGCTAGAAAGTCGATCACAAGCTCAAAAGGCTCAGATTTTAGCCTAGTTTCCAATAAAAACTTGAGCGAAATGTTTCCATCTAGCAGTTGGGCCTAGGGCCAGGCAAACTGAGTCAAAATGGCCAAAAACCTAGCCCACTTATGACGTCACCCATAAAAAAAACGAAACCCAAAACAAAACAAAAAAATTTTTTTTCATTACAAACAAGAAGGCGTGCTGAGTCTTTTCAGGGTTTGGATAGCTCTCTAGCACAATCAACTGGGTGAGGTATGGAGTTGCATATGCAAAATTAGCGCTCCATGTTTGATTTCAAAGTACGATATACTCGTACACTGGCTCCAAACAAGTTGAAATTGCTTCCCACTTTCAGAACCACTGATGTAGAACAATAAGGCTTAAAAAGTGCTGATGTGGAATTTAAGAAATTCGATGTAGTGCTTGCAATATGCTGTTGGGTGGTTGCTTTAGGCAATCAAACCACTACCAACCAAGGGTTACTGCAGTTGTAAGAATACTGGTGTCATTAGATGATAAAATTTTGTTGGTTAATCATATTTACCCTTTTAGGAAATTGTTACTTAGAATTACCTTAACTCATTAACCTGAGGAGCTAAATAAAAATATCTTTTATGTTGTTCAAAGCATTTACTATGGGTCACATCTTACGATGTAATTTTCGTGCACGTGTGACAACACTGACCTAATACAAAACAAAACCTGACTTTTGACACCTGCAATAACTGTAGTGACTTGTTTTCAAAAGGCTATGCAGCTTAACTATGCACATTGGAAAAATTGATTCTTTACAAGAATTTTCACTGGTGCCATCTTCTGTACAAAAAATTTGGCTTCACCCTTTCTAAAGTTTAAAGGATGGAATGTCTAAAAATTAGGGTTATTTTTTGTTCTTCATACCTGACACTCCATTACTCCCATTATACAGACAACAGCCATAAGAAAATTGCAAAAGGAGAGGATAATGTATGTATCTTAAGCCTACAAGCCTACACTGTTAAGTTCGAAGTAAAACTGTCTAGAAGAAATATCGTTAATAGAATTTTCTACACCCTACTAACAGGGTTCCCAGATGAAAATTTCAATTCTATATCAATCCCTCATTTTGTTCATAAAGTAAGTGTACTGTTGATATGTATACATTTGATTCAAAGCAGAAACTGTAAGATCATCAATGCATTCACTCTAATACTAATTACAGCTCCCAAACTAAATATCTTTGTTTTAATATTAGCAAGGAATGCTTCCAGGGAAATCTTGCAAAAGTATTTAAAAGATGAACTGGTATTGAGTTGGCCTTGTACTAATAGTACAAGTACAAGCACAATGTACTATACTGTACAACATTTTGTTTTTGCTGGCAAACTTTTCATGGCTGATTGCTTGTTTATGCAAAACTACTTCTTTATTTGCAGCATATTTCAGAAAAGTACATGGATGACCCTACAAAATATCAAGACTGCATTGCAAATTTTATAGAACTTCAAACAGAGGCATACAAAGCCACTCGCTCTCCAACTTTTGAGGGATGCAACATTTTGAAAAAATACTATGGCCAACTCCATTATATGCAAAGCAGATTTCCATTCACGGGTGACAATGCCCTGAGTGTCATGTTTACTTGGTAAGCATTGTGGTGCATCTTGAATAACGTATTTTGATGTTTCTTAATCAGGCAACTAATGCTTCAAAGAAACAATTAGAAACTAGTAAATATTTGTGTTAGCTTGTCTTAGAATTGAGTTGGTGTTAAATGAGAGATGGAAACTATTAAACATGAATTTTTTTTGTTTATGTGAAATGATTGAAACGTAGTTGAACGGTCCAATTATCCAAGATTAGTATCCCAAACATTTAAAAACCTTGTTGTAACTGTGAAAAGTTAGCCTATGCCATCCTCTTGATTACTTTAAATTTTTGCAGCAAGCACCTGGACAGCATTGCCTCTGCACTGATTTTTTATTGTGGCTTCCCTGTAACGATTGATGTGTTGGTTTACTGTAACAACTTTTTTCATGTTTCCATAGCAGTATGGTCTACCTTCTTTGCTAAGCAAAAAACTGAAGCAAGGTGCTGTTATAAGCTTATTTTCAATTAGTTTTCCACTTCTATACTGTATTGATGTTTAGTTGCTGTTTAATTGTTTTCAAGAAATTTTGTACTGCTAGGTGTGTTGACATCCATTGTACTATCTTCCATTCAGGTGTGACTCTTTCACTGGAATATACAGGCAGCATGACACTTTTGCTTTTGAGCAAAGTTCAGTGGTCTTCAACTTAGGTAAAAACATCACTATATTCTATTTTGCTACAAACTATGTTGATGCATACATTGTTAGTGCTGAGGTTATATTGTTAGTGCTGAGATTGCTGTTTATGCTGCTTAGTTCGGCTATTCAATCTGATAGGAGTAAAGATTTCTTGAATTTATCTTCCCATAGTTAATAAGATACCAAAGGCAGCACTTTGCAAAACGCTCTGTAATTCACACCTACTCACATATTCTGTGCTTTGTTTTCCTGGTCTGATTAAATTTTCATTTTTCGATATTTGATGCAATTTTTGTGCTCAACAATTACCATGTTAATTTGTTTTGCTCTTTTCTTTCAAAGTTGCTACGGACATCCTCAGCAATCCCAGTCAAGAGTAACTAGGCTCATACATACACTCAAATAATACAATTATTAATTTCTGACTAAGCATCTGGTTTGCTGGTTGTACACAAGTTGTCCTTTGGTATTAATTTCACCAGTTAACATGAAATTTTGGAACTTATTCGATTTTTGGTGACGACCGTTTTTTTGTGTCACCCTGTATTGCGCTTAGCTGTGTGAAACTGCTGACAGTATAAAGTGTTGACATTGTTGCCATCAAATTTTTACTATTGACCAAGTTGCATATAAAAAATCTAAATATTGAAAGCAACAAGCGATTACAGTTAAACTGCAAACTGCTGTTTTGTGTTTTGAGTTGTTGAAATCATGCAATTCTTATCACGCACTTTGTGTGGTTTAGCATAGAAATTTCTCAGTCTTTTCTATTTTAAATGTATGTTTACGAAAAAGAAGTTGACGGTTTCGATAGTATATACTTGTAGTTTATGCTTGTTTCCAATCATTTATGTCTGCTATCTATTTTGTTAGTATGGTGAAGTCCATAGCTTTAGCAGTGTAGGTCGTGGAAAAGGTAATATTACATTTTGATACTCTTGCACAAAAGTTGTGTCGTATCGACCTGCGCCTCCTATTTAATATAAATGCCAAAACAAAATGTATCATGGTTGTTTCAGACGCAAGTTATGGACGTAATTCTCAGGATAAACGTGTTATTTGGTGTCTTTTGTGTATCATCAGTGAATCTAACGTGCAGCTGATGGGTTTGTGGTAATTAATTAAATAAATAAATTTTAAGCCGTTGTTAGTATTTTAGCGACGTTTCTTTTTCCTCTCTCTGCTCGCAAGCTCCCGTCACTTTGAAAATGAGCAGGTTACGACTCGTTTTTTTTTGGTGGCATCAGAGGTAATATCGTTTGGAAAAAACGTTAGCAACGTTGCTATCTTCACTTCTTTTCAGCTTTGTCCACAAATGCCAACACCGGTGAGGCGAATATCCTATTGCATCTGGCCTTTTCATTGGCCGCCGTTTTGGAAAACGTTTAGTGCCTGTCTGTGCCTAATACAAAGCTGTACCTCTCAGGAGCGTCGCACTCCTATTTGGGAGCTATTGACAACCGGGCTTCTGATGAAGGTACAAGGGTATCCTGCGTTCACTTTCAATGCGCAGCTGGCTTCTTCCAGTTCCTTGGCGATCGTCTCGACACAACTCTAGCACCTGATACTTCCCAGTTTATGTTGAAATTATTCACGAACATTATGCTGGTAAGGCGCCGTTGTGTATCGTTTGGCACAGGGATCGGCAACCTACGGCCAAGCTAGCATTCCAATCCGGCCTAGCGCCCTTATTGTTGTTTATCATTACATTCGACCCGATTGTACTTGGGCATTTCAGATGCTGTTCCTCCGCCCAGTGGACTTACTTTTCCAAATCAGTTTAAGCTTTATTTGAACATGACATATGTAAAAGTTGGCTGATGGGCATCAGCTTGATTGGATCACGAGGTACAAAGCTATAGCAAACTGAATCAGATGTTCTGACGCATCACGTTCATGAAAAATGACCAGCGTAATTGGTTTGCGCAGCATGTTTGCATGGCATTCCGTACTTGACACCTGTCCAACCTCGTGTTCGGTGTTGATAGGTGGGTGCAAGGAAACAGTTCATGCGCGGTGCATCCATTGACTCACCGTCGCCACCAGTGCAGCATTCACTGCGAAAGCAGTCACGTGACCTACGGCACGAACAAGCGGAGCTGGGCGTCGCAGACCGCTCGTGACACTCCGAAAGCAGTACACAAGCGATTATAACAAATTAACTGAATTGAAATGCATGATATGGCAGGAAGTCCTAGCAAGACCAACTGTGAAAATAAACCTGCAGACCCATTCCAATCTTTATTGAAGTTGATTGATCTGCAGTCTTCGGACATTATTTTGTCCAAGTTTACTTCCACTTCTCTCATTAACTCCTCTAACAGTCATCTGTCATGTGCTCAGTATCCAGCGTTGTTGGCTCACGTCTGGTGGCAATCTTTGGCAGTACGAACTCTTGCGAACAACTGTTTTCGAAAATGACGGTTTGTAAGAACAAGCTTCGCTCTCAAGCTGACTGACGATTAACTTAACGACATTATGTTGCTGAACTCCTCATCAGTGGCATAACCTAATATTGCATCTCTCTCCAAGAACATGCAGCATCATATTTCCCATTGATCGTATGGTATTTTTTAGTGAAAAGGCCATTCGTTGGACTCTTTTTTCTTCCGGTTTAGTGTGTCTTCTTAAATCTCTGAAATAGCCTAGCGGTCCAAAAAGTTTGCCGACCCCTGCATTTTAGGATTGGCACTCCGTGAAAATTAATGCATATGAAAGCTCCTCGCGTGCATATTCGTTTAGACCAGGGTTTCCCAACCTGGGGTACATGTACCTCTAGGGGTACATTTGCCTATCTCAAGGGGGACATTTAAGGTTAGCAATATAAGTGAAAAGTCTATATATTTATAATTTATTTTCAAATATTTATACATATATCAGTGAATATTATTGTCAACATTCCTTATGTGCTTATTGGGTACATGGTCATCTGTCGAAATGCTGAAAAGGTACATGGTCAGAGAAAGGTTGGGTACCCCTGGTGTAGACATTATCCCTCATCAAGCGAGATCTCAATCGCATCACTAAGCAAGCTTTTCACAATGTGATGAGTTCGGAAAGCTATATGTTGAAATAAGTAAAATTTGGTAAGAGGCTTTTGTTCGTTTTTTCTATGTCTGAACTTAACCAAGCATTCCTTGTCCCGAATGCACCGAATTTTAAGCCGGTCTTGTCTTTACCTGTTGCCTTTTCCACACAATACTTTGTGGCAGAATCGTGTTGTTGATAACTGCTATAGTCGCTTTATGATTGCCCGATAGAGGTTGCGTTCTCCGAACTTACTCTGCCACTTATCACCTGTGCGATGACTGCTTAGCAAGATTGCGATGCGTTTTTGTATTTTTTCAAGGGCCAAGGGCAGGAATGCCTTCTGGAGAAATCGATGCAGGACAACAGGAAGAACAGCCTTGTTGCAAAAATAAGCCAGCAGGTGCTTTGCGTTCTGTTCAACGTAGTACAAGTCCGCCATTGTGCGAATGTGGCACTGTGTCATTTTTTTGTAAATTGTTGTTCCAGAGGATTCGTAGGTGTTGTTTTTTTTTGGTGATGCATCTTTTCATGAGCTTCTTAAATAGGAAACATGCGTTCCGTCGTCTTTTGCATCATGGTCTTAACTCCCCTGGTTTCTAACTGCATTGCGTTTTGCCTTGTTTGTACCGTAAAGCTTGAGGGTACTGCTTTCCGTTTAATAAATCTGGTTGAGATCTTATTTCTCTGCAAGTTTTGTTTGGACTAACGATCTTTGGCGAAGATTCAGATGTACATCCAGCATCCGCCCAGTATATTTCGTAATCTATTGAAAACGTTTAAGGTTGTCGATTACTACAAAGCAACACTGCAAAGTCTGAACAACCAGGAGGCGAAAGGAAATCTTGGTGACTCAACCACCAAATACTGGAAAAGCCTGATTTCCATGAAGATCTCGTATTATTCAGCCATCACTAAGGTACGCGTGAATCAAGAATTGCTTACGCTACTTACGGTGCTCACATCCACTGTCTGCGGGTCACGCAAAATAGGTGAAGTCCAACACGCGATTTGTCGCGTAGTTGCATTGACAGTAGTTACTAATTACCTTGTTTTTTTCCTGGGGCATAAAACTGTTTTAAGTTGTAGCGTGATTTCTAATCGTACTTTGTTAGTTCTGTTTGCACCCCGGAGTCGTTGGATGTGGAAACAATACAAACGGGGATTTTTTACCGTTATCTCGCGGTAACGCAAATTGTTGTGCAGTCGTCATGCGTTGGCCCAGTTACCGCATTGCTGCATTTTCATGACGAGACTTGCGCGACTGCGTTGTACCGGAAATAATGAGCGCGCCATATGCGTAACGTGCTGATTGAGCTAGGAGGCTACCCAGTGTGAACAATCACAGAATTGAATTGTTCAAGAGCTGCTGTCCCAAGTTGCTGCTACCAGTAGGAAAACTGTTCTGGATCCGGTTCCTGATGAAACAATGAGAAAACCGAACTGACTCGAAAAACTGTTTACATTTGACCGACGCGCACCAATGGATTTCGCAGTAACCTCGCGTGTTTGTTTGTGCGTAAAGCTTACAAGGTGTAACTTGTCAGCTGGTAAAAACTACTTTTGAATTTTCTGCTCACCGATCGTATTTGACCCGACGTGGAATTTCGTAGCCTGACTGAGCACAGCGCTTCAAATAAAAGAAAATCACCAACTGCCCGCAGTGACGTAACATGTAAACCAGGGGCATACATTGCACAACGCACGGCCGCTTCGATAAAAACTTATGCGGCGGTGCATATATCATTTTAACTATAAGTTATGGCAGCCGTGCATTAATATATATCAAAACACTTCGTCTACTGCAGAGGTCTCAAAGTCAAATTGCTCCAAATGAAGACTAATAAAGTAACCCGAAGGTCACATTATGACGCTTACGCAACAATGGCGGTACCCGAACCTTACTGGAAACAGCTTTTACATCTTATTTCCTGCGAAAAGCATCGTGAGTTATAGGCAGAACATTTCCAGCCGTCTCTACGTTCGTTTAAACGGAACTTGATCACTCGCTAGCCGAGCACTTCCAAACACCGGTGATAAACCAAATAACGTAAATGCTAATTATTTGAAAATTCCCAAAAAGCATCGCGGGCCGCACAAAACGCGCTTGCGGGCCGCGTGTTTGAGACCCCCTGGTCTACCGTATGAGGATACATAGCAGAAAGACGGCCAAGCAGACGTTTGCAAGCAGGCTGGGCTCAGTGCGTGGAAGCAGAACAGACGCAATGCAAAATATAGGAATATGTACTCACTGGCGGCCGTATTTCAAAAACATAAACGTACTGTGGCCGGCATTAGCGAAAAGGTTGCGCACCCCTGATTTAAACGAACCGCCCCTGGCCAAGTTCTGACGTGATTGAAAACGTCTTGAACGCATTTTTCTAAGGTTTAAACGCACTTTACGTGATTCGGTCCGAAACCCTGAAAAGGTTTCCACTGTTTCCCGCAGTTCTATCAGGGATCCAGCAGCTGGGAGCAGGGCAGCTACGGCGAGGGCGTGGCTTACCTTGCCGCTGCGGTGAAGGCGCATCAGGACGCAGCGAAAGCGGCGAAAAGTCTCAAAGGTGACACAAGGTCGAAAGTAGACGATGCTCTCACTTATGCTGCTGACGTCATCGGCGGAAAGTAAGAATTGTAAAAAAGGCTTACGTCTTCGCGTTTAAAGCTGTGTGTTGTTTTCGGGGAGTTGGGGACCTGGTCAAGAGGAAAATTCGATGTCTAATCTTAATTCCGTTTAACTTGCCGCCGCCATAGTGTATTCGAACTCGGTTGTGTCACTCGGTTGTGTCACTCGGTTGTGTCACAAACTCGGTTGTGTCACTGCATCAACTTGTATTGCGGACGAGTTCGCTGGACTCGACAAAGGTGCAAATCGGTTCGGCTTCAAAGCGCGGAACAATCCCCGCTTAAAACTGCGCACAAAACATTGTCTGCAAAAGTTAACTGGCCATTGCTCTGTGTGCAGCTCTGAATAGTAACCGACATAAAGTGTAACAGGAGGCATACAGAACAGTTGTTCACATGCAATGTCTCTGCATCACTTGCAGTCTGGTGAAGCGAAATCAGAAATAAGGCAATCTCGTATTGTCAAAAAGCATTGGCAAATCCAAATACCCTTTGCAACCCTGTTTTTTTTCCGCTGAGACATTTCGGTCATTCGTTCCGTAATAGTATTAAAATCAGGGCTGTGGAGCCGGTACTAAAATTTCAGGCTCCGGCTCCGCCTTCAACATCTTGAGATTTTTGGCTCCAGCTCCAGAACAATTTGGTCCAAAAATCAGAAAAAAACATTGTATTATTTGTATAACTCGCTTGAAGCGGAACCACCATCTGAAAAACTTTTGTTTCCGGCTCCAGCCATCCAAAATTGCTTGGGCTCCGGCTTCATACCCATGATTAAAGATCGCCGAAACAGTATTCACTATTCTACCTTTTGGGACGTTCTGCCCGAATTGACTTAATTTTTTTAATTGAAAAGAATTCGGTATGTGACCGAAAAAAAACCGGTTTAAACTGGGAATGATTTGAGAATCGCCCTCTCAAGCGCTCTTGCTACGCAAAGGTGTTTTTGGAGATTGATTTTCTTCAAATGTTCCTCCATCCTCGCTTGCATCACAGTTCGTATGACCTGGGGAATAACACGAAACCAGTCGTGCTTAATTAGCGACACCAGCCTAGCTGCAGGCTACTGAACTTTTTGTTTAGTCTTGTGGTATCTTTTCTGGCATTACCCTATATACTTGAGTTTACTTCCCTGAGCGCACGACACTTGTCGAGGGTCCTTTTTCACAGCAATCTTTCCCCATAGAGCCTGCCACACGCTCATTGCGTAATTCACGATTCGATATTTTCACTCATGGCAATCATCGGGTAAGTTTTACCCGTTCCACTTAATTACTTGTTTGTGTTGCAAACCAACGCCCACGCCACGCCTACGAGCATCCCGCGTTGTTTTCCGTCCAGGCACAACAGCGTGAAAAAGGACAACGAGTTCGTCTATCATGATCGCGTGCGCAACGCGGACACGTTGCCGGACGTCAAGGGCGCGTCGCTCGTCAAACCACTGCCGTTCGAGCCGACCAACGCCTCCGTCACCGGACCCGACATTTTTGCCAAACTGGTTCCGCTGGAGGCCCACCTGGCCGCTTCGACCTACAGGTGCGATCAATCGACAAGTTCGCCCGTCGTCCGCAGGACCGGCTGCGCTGGGGTTTTGCCTCTTGCACAAGCCACTCAGTGAACTTAAAATGTCTGATGTAGGTTCTGTGTTGATTGGCAGTGAATATGGCGTCGCTTTAATTCTCTTCTAAGGTCGAGCCCGTTGGCTGTTCAGAGCAACAAACGGATTTCCTTTGTTGCAGTGAGGAGAAAGCGAAAGTGCTCCGAACGATACTGGCCGAGGTCGAGGAGAAAGACGCGATTCTTGAGTAAGTTTTCCTTTCGCAGCAGTAAGTTTCTCCGCATCAGTCTTTCACTGTCAGACGCGAAATCGTGTCGGCAAAGTGCTCCCGAGTCCAAATCTTAACTGCTCTGTGCGAGATTGCTGGCTTCGTCGCCCGAGAAAGCCGGCTGGCATGCTGCTTGCTGAGCGGCGCCGACCAGTTCCTGTCGCGTTGTTGAATATTTTATGCGGCTTCGATGAGCGCCGCCATGATGCGCTTCGTAGAGTTCACGAATTCCGACGTGTCCGTCAAGTTTTTTTTGGTTTTTTTTTCAATGTTTGTCTCATTCGCCAGTGAAACTACCCGTTCCTGTTTTTTCCTCGCCTGGCTATCCTATGAGAGAATCCGCTGGAGCGGAACGGCTGTTCAAATATAAACAACAACAACAACGAGTCAAGAGCGATTTGAACGATGCGCTGCTGAAAATGCACCTTCGCTGTTGCAGGCAGTTCAAGCACGCGATCGATCTGGACCCGGACAAGCTGATGAAGTTGGACGACGACGACAAGCTCGACTCTGCACTGGTCGAGCATTGCGCGGTGCTCAGTGTCGACCAAAGCTCGATCGACAATTTGAAAAAAGCGATGAAAGGTATTTTGAGATCGGATTTGCGGCAGCTTCTCACTGAACTTACATTGATGCCACGTTTCACTTTTAGGCAGGTGGTTTAATGGTAGGATAAGTGTTGGGTTGAATTAAGACCAGTGTCTTACGAAAAAGCGCTACGGTTAGACAGGGTTCCCACGCGGTATTGAAAGTATTGAATTTCAAAATTGGTTTTCAAGACCTTGAAAAAGTATTGAATTTTGCCAAAATGTACATCAGGTATTGAAAAAGTATGGAAATTCTAAATGGAAAAAAATCTCAAGTATCTGAGCAGAATTTTACTGAAGGCAAAAGCACTTCATTATTTCTGCAGTGTTATGCAATGTGTAAAATAGAGTTTCATGACCAGGAAATTCGAAAAATGAAGAGAAGTAATGGTATTGAACTTCGTAAATTTAGTATTGAAAAAAGGTATTGAAAAAGTATGGAAAATGATTTTCTAAAATGCGTGGGAACCCTGGTTAGAGCAAGACTTCATACCAATCACTGGCGTGAGCCTCTGTTGACAGGGAATTAAACGTCACCCTGTTTTAGTGTCCAAAATGTCTAATCTTGATATGACGCCAGCGTCTTAGAGTTTTTATCCACCGCGGTCGCGATACATGAAATAAAATTCTTGTTATTTGACTGGACAGGTCTGTCGGACTGCTACATGGACATCGACTCTCTGTTGCATGAGACTGGTCAGCTGGTCGAGGTGGAGGAGTCAGAGAGTCGCGAAGTCAAAGTAAGCGATAAATTTACGGTCTGTCTCNTTCGTTGCATGTTGTTTGGTTGCCTTGCCTGCGTCAGCTTCNCCAACCTCCAACTGACTTGCTGGAACTTGAATCCCCTCTCTGTTAGTCTTGTCCAGTCAGCCACAGGTCTTGTCCATTCAGCTGAAAAATTCGCAAAAGCTTTTCTTATATGCCATGGCAACTTGCCGTTTCACTGTGTGAGAGGTTCTGTTTGTCATTTTGTCATGTCTTGCAAAACATTGGCTTGTCACGGTATGAACTGCTTGACTCGTATAAAGCTTCTGCATTGAGGTTCTCAGCGTTGGCCAGAGAGTTTCTTGCGCATATCTGGTCGACACCAGCCTGGCAAATTGTGTGCATGAACAAATATGGTTGATTTAAATTGTTTTGCAAATAGCCTTAACAGAGTGAGACCTGGCGAGTAATTACAAGCGGCCGCATTCATTCTATTATCAAAACGGCAAGTTCCAAGTTGGTTGCAAGCATAAGCAATTGGTTCGGGCCTGCTACTTTCCTGAGGAGTGACTGTTGAAGGTGTTGGGCCCTGAAAGGCCAGGTACGAGCGATAAGTTCAACTGGTGGTGTTCATCACGATGCCGTGGTACTGACGTACATGAACAGCATTGGTCGGATTTCAATCGTCGAGGATGGTTCGTCGCC